>MKWU01000850.1_pt1 | contig 56837 bp, 57 predicted proteins | sample 809101 | NCBI WGS metagenome assembly MKWU01 (sample SAMN05860141, study PRJNA318959) | sponge metagenome | host: Aplysina aerophoba | place: Slovenia: Piran, Adriatic Sea, Gulf of Piran | collected 2013-05-07 | reverse complement strand
CCACTTCGTTGCGGCCGCTTCGCGGTGACTCCGCTGCGCGCGCGTAAAACAACAAACCTATGTCGGGAAACGCTGTTCCGGCAATGCGGGCCATCGGGCCCAACACTCAACTTCGTTAAGGAGACACACTCATGTTCAATTACGACACCCATCAATCCATCTCCCCCACCGCCGTCATCTGCGAGAACGTCGCACTCTACGGCGCAAAGCCCGAGCCTGGCGAGCACGACCCCCGGGACATCTGGGACCGCGACGGCGCCATCGAGGCCGCGACCCAAGCGTTCGCAATCCTCGCCGAGGGCTTCGCCCCCGACGGGGTGCAGCTGGCCGACGAACGAGAGAGCCTACTCTGGGGGATCGTCAACGCCTTCGACGCCCAGGTGAGAAGACTCGACCGGCAGATCGATAAGCTCATCCCCCAACTGCGCGACCTCGAACGCGCCCAGGACGGCACCGAGATCAACGCCCGAGAGTTGGAACTGCGCACCGAGCGCGCGCAACACCTCGGCGACCGGCGCGACGCCTTCGAGGCAATGCGCGACGCGGTGGCCGAACAGTACCGCGACAACACGGGCAGCACCTGGCGGCCGCGGCGCGGCAGCCACGTAAGCCACACCGGCAAGCTGACGTCCGCGGCGATCGACGCCCGCGACTTCCGCCGCGCGAAGAAGGACCGCGAGATGCAGGCGCACCTGCCCGACGGCACCCTGGTCGCCATCGCCGGCGGCAAGACCGTCACGGACTGCGGCGCCGTCTACCGCAGCCTCGACAAAGTCCGCGCCAAGTACAGCGATATGGTGCTGGTGCACGGCGGCGGCCCCGGCGTGGAGAAGATCGCCGCGCAGTGGGCCGAACGCAATGAAGTGCACCAGGTCGTGTGCAAGCCGGACTGGAACCGTCACGGACGGGCCGCACCGTTCCGCCGCAACGACGAGCTGTTGAACCTCCTGCCCAAGGGCGTCATCGCCTTCCCCGGCTCCGGCATCACCGACAACCTCATCGACAAGGCCAACGCGCTTGGCATCCCCGTCCAGAAGATCGCGGCATAGTCCGCGATGCGACAACGGGCCGCGCCGAGCCGCTTGGCGCGGCCCGTTCCTCGATCCCGTCACGAGCTGGCGCGGCGGTGCGGCCGGCGCCTCGCCTCACTGGTCCGTGCACTGCGCACATCACCCGTGACGGCTTCGCCGTTCACCGGCGTCCGCACCGGTGCCGCAAACGCTGTCGATCGTCCTGCGGACGCTGCCGCCGCCGCGTCCGACCGCGTGCTTCGCACGACGGCCCGCACCTGGGTCGGCATTGCCGACTTCCGCCCGTGCAACCGCAATCGCGTCCTCGCGGCTGACGCCGCGGTAACGTGTGTACTGCGGACCTCTGCGCGTGCGGTAACAAGTAAACGCCGACCGCATCGCCAACAAGACCGCCCCTGTCCGCGTTCACCGCTGCGCTGAGGGAACATGTGTAATGCACCCGGTGGGTGCATGGAACATGTGACACGAATCGTCTGCGCTGAGGGAACAACCCAGGCTCACTCCCGCACCCGGTGCGCCCTGTGTGATGTACGGCACCGCGCCCTTCCGTTGCGTGGCCGGTTCTGTTACCTTGGCCCGCGAACGGCAACGCGGAACGTGCTCGATGATCGCGGTCCGGTCGTCTCGCTCAATCGCCGCGGCGGCTCCAAATCCTTGTGGGGCGGGCGTTTCAGGCGGTGGTGGTGTGCAGGGTGCCTTTGCCCAATTTCGACTCCATTCGGAGTTTTACCGTCACACCCCACGCACCTGTGGTGCCCTCAAATGCAAGCGCGCGCCTGGCATGTTTCTCTTTCGTTATCAATGACATAAAGCGCCTGGCGCTTGCCGGAACGAGTGGATGCTCCGGGGACAACGCCCGTAGTACATCACGAATATTGAGCGCGATTTCAAAGGCTTGCACGGAACCCGTACACCATTGGCCGAGGCCTGCAAATAGCTTCTCCCCTACAGTGCATTCAGAATGACTGTGCGCGGTGCTGCGCCCCCTGTTGACAGCCATCAGATTGATGGCACGGCGGTAGCCGCAAATGCCGTCCAGCGCGAAGCTAGGACAATGCTGGCATGCGATAATAGACTGGGCCAATAGGCCGTTTTGTGCGCCACTCGAAAACTATCGGAATATGCGCCGGGATCAATGACAAAGACGATTGCGAAGACCATCCGGGTTACTGCGGAACAGTGGGACCGCATCGAACAGGTCGCCACTAATCGAAAACTATCTGCCAACCAGTTCCTCGTCGACCTCGCAATGGAGGCCCTCGACCGGCGCGAATGGCCAAGCACCGATGCGGAAATTCATGTCGCGAGAGCCACAATGTTCGTCGCCTGGGTTCTTGAGCGCGACCTGATCTCGGCTGGCCGCGAGGACGAAGTGGAGGAAATCCGCCGTTTCATCTCCACCCTATTGCCCGAGCCGGACAGCGAACCGCGTCTTGCTCGCCCGTCCGAAACACGCAAACGGGGCACACTCGCCTCCGAACCTGGCGTGATTGGGCGGGAACAGGCCGGACAAATCGAGCGTATCTATCGCGGCGTCTACCTCCTCTCGACCCTGAAGCGCGACGAAATGCTGCGCGAAGGGCGGAAGGATGAACTCGAAAGAATCCACAAGGACGCCTATGAATCGCAGGAGTCGGTCCATGAAGAAGCCCTTTTCTTGAAGGAAACGTAGAGTGACGCATGCGAAAAACGTTTCACCCGACACGCCATCCCACTGCGGTTGTCGTCTGAAACTCAGGATCGACACGTTAACCAGCCTCCTACCACCTTCGGTGCATCGAAACGCCGAATGGGCGCAAAGTCCGGGTGCCGATCGAAGTGCTGCAAGACTCCGGGTGTGACAGACGTAAGATCATTAGAAAAGTTGGCGGCGTTAGAGTGAGTTTCTCGACGTAATCTGATTCATTTGCGCTTCCCGGCCGCTCAGGATTGCCCGGATTCTGTCTTGGTTTCTTCTGCTGGCAACAGCACGATTGAATTCACGTCGAACAGCAATTAATTTCTTATGCAGCCGGTTAGGAGCATGGAGTCTGTCTGGCCTCACGATAACTCCAGTGATCTCGGCGGCCTTCTGATGTTTGCACCGTACCTTGCTTGCCTGGCACCGGTGGCCATGCTTCCAGAGTACTTGTCTAATTGATGCCGCTGGCCGGAAGCCGAGTCATGCGTCTGGATTCTCCACGCTCCGATGCGCGCAATGAGTTCATCGTATCGCGCGCCGGCGTCCGTGTCGCATAAAAACCGCTTATCAATGAATGTCGAACCTGCATTTTGAGGGCGCCTGCGCCGTCGTTGACAATGGAAGCGGGCTGAAGGCTGGAGGACGCCATGCGCTACCTGCTGGGATTTTTCCTGGTCCTGATTTCGTTTATGACGCACGCGGATGCAATTCGGACGCAGATGATCGAGGGGGGAGGGGGGCTGCCTGTCGCGGTTACCAGCAATAACCGCGCCGACGCGCCGCGGATTGTGTTTGTGCACGGTTTTCTCGGCAGCACGCTCAACTGGCACAAGCAACTGCAGTCCGGACTCGCCGACGAGTTTCACCTGACCGCGGTGGACATGCGCGGGCACGGCTCCTCGGCCAAGCCCCCGCAGGCCGGGCACTACCTGGACATGCGCCTCTGGGCCGACGACATCAAGGCGGCGCTTGAAGCCGGCGGCTCGGGCGGCGGCTCCGGCTCCGGCAAGCCCCTGCTGGTCGCCTGGTCCTATGGCGGCCATTTCGTGCTGGACTACGTGCGCTACTACGGGACCGGCGCCATCGCCGGAATCGTGTTCGTGAGCAGCAATGCGGGGTTCGTGCCCCGGCCGGAGTCGCCGATGACGCCGGAACGCGAACAGCAGATCGCGCGGTCGACGTCGGCGAACGCGGAAACGCTCATGGAATGGACGCAGGGCTACCTGGACCTGATTACCGGGGAAGGCGAGCTGCCGGCGGCCGAAATGGACATGCTGCGCGTGTCCGCCATGATGACGCCGCACTACGTTCGGGTGTTCAATCGCGAGCACCGTTCGGACAACAGCGACCTCCTGGAAACGGTCGATGTGCCGGTGCTGTTCATCGTGGGCGGCAGGGACATACTCGCGAACCGCGAGCAGATCGAGTCGATCGCGGCCCGCCTGCCGCAGGCCCAGGTGTCGGTTTACGCCGACTCCGGCAACATGCCGTTCTGGTTTGACTCCGAAAAGTTCAACCGGCACATCGCCGAATACGCGATATCGCTGATCCGGCGCTAGCCCTTTCCGCACGCCGGGATCGTGCCGTGATAGCCTCCCGAGTCGAGATGCAACAACCGGCTGCGAATCGACACGCCGGGACACGGGCGAACCTATGGACATCCGGGACCTGATCATCGACGACCGAAACCGCGGGATTTTTCGGGTCCATCGGTCGTGCATGACTTCTTTCGATCTGTTCCAGCGGGAACAGGAACAGATATTCAACCGATGCTGGATTTACCTGGGACACGAATCGGAAGTAGAGAACCCCGGAGACTACCGCCGGCGCACGGTCGCCGGCCGGCCGCTGTTCTTTGTCCGGGGCAAGGATGGTCAAGTGCGGGTTTTCCTTAATTCCTGCCCGCACAGGGGCGCCTTGATCTGCCGCCGCGACGCCGGGAATGCCAAGATTCTGCAGTGCTTCTATCACGCCTGGTCTTTCAGCACCAGCGGCGAGTTGATCGGTGTTCCCGGAAGAGACGCCTACGGCTCCCACTTCGACCGGAGCGAACACGGGCTGAAGGAGCCGCCCAGGGTGGAAAGCTACCGGGGCTTTTATTTCGTGAGTTTCAATCCGAAGATCGAAGACCTCGTCACCTACCTGGCGGGGGCAAGAGACTACCTTGACCTGGTCGTTGACCAGGCCGAGGAAGGGATGCGGGTGGCTGCCGGTTCCAACAAGTACGCCATCAAGGCCAACTGGAAGCTGTTGGCCGAGAACAGCCTGGATGGATACCACCTGATCCCGACGCATCGGACCTATGCGGATTACGTTTCCGGTTTTGGAACGGACGACAGCGGAGACACGCTGGCTGCCCGCCCGCCCGGCGCGGGGAGGGCTCTCGGTAACGGCCACTGCGTGTCGGAGAACATTTCCAGGAACGGCCGCCCCATCGCCCGCTGGCACCCGGTATTCGGCGAGGAGGCCAGGCCTCGAATAGCGCGAGTTCGCCGCCGGCTCGTGCGGAAATACGGAGAAGAGCGGGCCTACCGGATGGCAGACACCTCTCGCAATCTGCTCATCTATCCGAACCTCCTGATCATGGACTTCGTGGCGATCAGCATCAGGTATATCGAACCCTTGGCGCCGGACAGAATGGAGGTGACAGCCTGGCATCTTGTTCCCCGGGAGGAGTCAGGCGCCGCGCTGGCCACCCGACTCGACAGCTACCTGACCTTTCTGGGACCGGGCGGCTTTGCCACGCCCGATGACGTGGAAGCGCTGGAATCGTGTCAGACCGGTTTCCGGGCCACGGGGACCGAGTGGTCCGACATCTCCAGAGGCATGCTCAAGCCCGACCCCGGAACGTCGGATGAACTCCAGATGCGGGGTTTCTGGCGGCAGTGGCACGCGAGTATGCAGGGCCTGAGCGAGACCAACGTACAGGATGGGCGGCCCGCCGAATCGCAAGCTGCGGCCGCCTCGGAATCTGACGATCGAGCCCGCGGCCGGAGCGGTGAACGATGACGGCCGCGCGCATGTCCGCGTTGCGCGCCAGCGTAGAGGAATTCCTCTTTAGGGAAGCGGCGCTTCTGGACGATTGGAGATTGGAGGAGTGGGTCAATCTGTTTACGGAAGACGCCCGTTACGTGGTTCCCTCCACGGATTTGCCGGAAGGGGATCCCGGGCGGGACCTGGTGTTCATAGACGACGACATCATCCGTCTGCGTGCTCGGGCGGCACGATTGAACAGCCGCTATTCCCACCGCGAAAACCCGCGGTCGCGAACCCGCCGGTTTGTTTCGAACGTGCGGGTTGAAGAAACCGGCGACGGACAACTCTCGGTTTTCGCGAACGTCCTGGTCTATCGGTTCCGCAGCGGCGAAGGAGCGCCTTACATCGGCGCCATCGAGTACATCCTGAGGAGGGATGGCGGGGATTTCAGAATAGCGTACCGCCGCGCGGTGCTGGATCTGGAAGACCTCTCCTGGCACGGTGCGGTAAGTATCATTTTTTGATTGCCTAGTCCATCGCGTTGGGGCGAAATGGGAGTTGGCGCCTGACAAAGTGGCCCAGGTAATGGCGGCTTTCCGCTCGACCGTCGGCTGGAGTTACGCACGCATCGTGAATTAGTCGCTCGGTGCAGCAGACATACGCGACATTCGCGGACTGAAGCAGACGCAAACAGGGAGTACGCGGAGCGTTCCGGATATAGGTGTCGGCCACTTTGCCGGGATGGAGGCGTTCCGGTGACGCCACGCGCTGTGCCATTTCTTCGATCGGAACAGGTACCACATAAACGTAACGGTTTGCGGGTCCCCTGTTTACGACTATCCGGTTCCGGCTCTTCCACCTTGAGGACAAGTCGAGACCGTCCCACGAGTCCAGGTGCAACCCCAATCTCAAACCCGATACCCGATCCACCGTTATCGATGGACGATTCCCATGGTCGACGGACGGGTCGAGTTCAACCACCGGCGACAGGGTGAGAAATGGCGTGAAATCCAGCGCTTCCTCGGATTTCAGGCCGCAGGAGAACATTGCGACAAAGTCGAGCTCGTCCTCGATTGAGAGCTCGTCGAGAGAAGCGGTGTGTTCTCTGACCTCAGATTCACTCAGCCTGCGGAAGTCAACGGGCAGCCTGGCGTTCGGTCGATAGTCAGCGGAGTCCGGGTAAAACTCCTGCACATGGACAAGCGTTTCACTGAACGAACAAAGGTCGCGCGCATCACCCAGCCTGGCGTCAAGGTAGATTTTCATTGAAGACCTGGCGGCGCCGGGGCGAGCACGCCTTGCCATCGCCAACTCAGATCAGGTCCGCGCCGACCTTTTCCAGCGGTTCGCCGTGCAAGGCCAAGTGCCGCAACACGTGGGTGTAGAACCTGTCCAATCCCCGGCAATAGACCGTTGGGTTGTCGAATCCATTGCCGCTCGCGTACCGGTGCACCGGCTGCCCGCTGCCGCAGACGTCACGCCAGCAGCAATCCGAACATGCGGTTGCAGGTGTGTTCTTGAAATATTCGAATTCGTGAAACAGCGGATCCCGGATGATTTCCTCAAGGCTGGAACTCTTCAGGTCCCGGTATTCATATCCACTCCAGTACTTGGTGGATCTCAGCGTGTCGTCCGGCCCGACTCCGCCATCGGACGACACGGTAATCAAAAGATACTCCGGGTCATCTCTTCCGTCGCCGAACAGGAAGTTCCCCTTCCCGTAGATTCGCGCCAGAAAATGATCGATGAACCGGACACTGACCGATTCCTCGTCTTTCACCATCATGTCGAAAATCTTGATCAGAAAATCGCCGTAGGCTTTCGCGTCGCCGCGGAAATTGTCGTGATTCAGGTCGGGGAGCAGAAAGTCGAAGGCTTCCACGTCAAGGTCATGCCGAAAGTGCTCGTAGATTTCCTCCGGATCGAATTCCTCTCCGATCACGGCCAGGATCATCGGAGGGTGATGCAGGTGCTCCTGACACAACGCCAGACCACGAACGGTCGCCTCGTAGGACGACCTGCCATGATGATCGAGGCGATGGGCGTCGTTATGCGCCTGTGCTCCGTCAAGGCTGACGCCCACCTGCACGCCATGTCTGTTGAAAGTCTCTATCCACTCGCGATCAATCAGCATTCCGTTGGTCTGGATTGTCATCGTCAGGTCAACGATGTGCGCCAGGTTTGATCGGATTTCATCGCAGATGTTGTCGAACCGGGCTTTCGGCATCAGGAGAGGTTCGCCGCCGTGCAGGTGAATCGCTATTCGCTGGAGTTCGTACTCCCTGGAGAATTCCCTGAGCCGCTGTACCAGCAGCGCGACCGTATCATTTGATATGAGCGCCGAGTGCCCCTTGTAGCTGTCGTCTCCCGCGTTGAAGAAATAGCAATAGTCGCAATTGAGATTGCACCGTTCGGTAATCTTCAATATGACTTCCAGCGTCCGGATCTTGTGGAAGTTCACTCGGCTTCCGCCACCCGCGGTACGCATCGGCGCTTCTTGCGCTTCTGTGGCCGTTGGAATCAACTCGAATTCCCTGCTAATGCCGATGACGGGCGTGCTCGTCCATCTTGGGGGCGCCGGAACCGCGCCCCGCAAAAACCGGGCCAGAACGTTCTACTGCCTAGTCGGGAACGGGTGGTGCGGAAATGAAATTACCGCCCGCCCCGGTACGACTTTCCGCCACTGCGGAATCGGGACCGGGTGGTGCAGATATGAAATTGCCGCCTGCCCCCGCAAAGCCTGAGATCTTCTTCTGCAGATTCGGGCTGATTGCCTTGCCTGCTGCTTCCTGCTGGTCCTCAACCGAGATTCCCAACTTCTCGCGGAGCTTGCGAACCTTCAGGTCTTCCATAGGTCACCTCATGATCTGTCAAACACGAATAGAGCCTATACCCGCCATCTCCGTATTGTCAATTGATCTGTATGAGGGACTGTTCGATATAATTTCACGACGATAGGCGGCGCGGCCAAATCGATGGCGGTTATCGGCGCCGCGCTCTCCGCAGGGAACAGGGATCAGGCCATGGGACTCGACGAATCCGACCAGCGTTCGAGGAACCGCCGTCATCTCGATGCGAAGATCCCGGTTCCGCTCAGCCTGGGCCTCGCCTTGCAGATCGCCTGTCTGGTACTGCCCGGCGCGGTCGTGATCCCCACCGTCGTGTTCCGGGCCGCCGGCCAGTCCGAGGAAGTCCTGCTGTGGGCCGTGTTCGCCTCCGTCGCAATCTGCGGGGCTACCGCGATAGTCCAGGCAGGGCGGATCGGCCGGTTCGGCGCCGGTTACATCCTCGCGATCGGAACATCCGGGGCGGCCATCGCAGTCAGCATCGCCGCCCTTGCTGCAGGCGGCCCGGCGTTGCTCGCAACCCTGGTCGTTATCCTGGCCCTGGTCCAGTTCGTGTTCTCCGCACGCCTCTCGCTGTTCCGGCGCATTCTCACACCCACCGTAACCGGGACGGTCCTGATGCTCACCCCGGTCACGGTCATGCCGATCATGTTCGATCAACTGAATAACGTTCCAGGCGGCACGCCACCGCTGGGTGCGCCGCTCAGCGCGCTGGCGACGCTGGCCGTCAGCGTCGGCATCACGCTGAAAGCTAAAGGCAAGCTGCGCCTGTGGGCGCCGGTCAGCGGTATCGCCGCGGGCTCAATCGTCGCAGGCGTCTTCGGTCTTTATGATGTTGACCGCATCGCCCTGGCTCCGTGGATCGGTATTCCAAAGCCCGAATGGGCGGGCCTGGACCTGCATTTCGCGCCCGAATTCTGGGCGCTGCTTCCAGCTTTCGTGTTCGTCGCCCTCGTCTGCACGATGCAAACCATCGGCGGCGCCGTCGCGATCCAGCGCGTGTCGTGGGCCGAGAGCCGCGCCGTGGATTTCCGGGCGGTGCAGGGCGCCGTGGCTGCGGACGGAGTGGGCAACCTGCTTTCGGGCTTGGCGGGCACGATGCCGCTGGGCTTCCGGCCGACGGGCGCGTCCATGGTCGAGATTACCGGGATCAGTTCTCGCCGGATCGGCCTCGCGCTTGGGGCGGCATTGATCGTCCTGGCATTCGTTCCCAAGGCGCTTGCCGTGATCCTTGCCATACCGGGTCCGGTCATTACGGCGTTCATCACCGTCACGATGGCGACAATCTTCATCATCGGCATCAGGGTGATCATTCAGGATGGAATCGACTCCCGCAAAGGCCTGGTGGCCGGGGTCTCTTTCTGGATCGGCGTGGGCTTTCAGAACCACGCAATATTTCTCGAGGAGGCCTCGGAGTTTGCGGCCGCTCTCTTGCAAAACGGGATGCTGACCGGAGGCATCGCAGCCGTCGTCATGACCACGTTCATTGAGCTGACCAAGCCGCACCGCCGCCGCATAGAAGTGAAGTTCGATCTCTCCGCCCTGCGCGAGATCCGGAAGTTCATCGGTGTATTCGCATCGCGAAGAGGCTGGAATGCGCAGATGGCGGACCGCCTCGATGCCGTTTGCGAAGAAACGTTGCTGACACTCCGGCAACAGGACGAGCCCGGTGCGAACGTCGAGCGGCGGCTGCGCCTCACGGCGCGCACTGAAGGCGGCGGAGCCGTGTTGGAGTTCGTTGCCTCGGAAGGCGAAGAGAATATTCAGGATCGGATAGCGCTGCTCGGCGAGGCCAACGCGGCGGCGATGATTGAGCAGGATGCTTCGCTAAGGCTCTTGCGGCACCTCGCTTCCTCGGTCCGCCATCAGCAGTACCATGACATGGATATCGTGACTGTCCGTGTGGAGCCGCCCGGATAGAGAATTACGTGCGGGATGTAACGACTGCTTGCGCCGTCACGCGAGCGGTATCGAGGGCATCCGGAACACCCTGTGCGGAACGGTCAATTGACAGAAAGGAATGAGTTGGTCTATCGTCATTGAGTCAGTTTATTTGCAGGATAGGGGGGCATCCTATGCATGTCGTCGCTTTCGTCACTCACAAGCCGGGACTGGTACAGGAAGGCAGCGAAATTCAGGGCGCTTATATCGACTATCTGGGTAATCATCCTGAACATCCCGAAATTGTCGTTCTTCACGCCGGCCCAACTCTCTCCGACGATGCGGAGACCATTGTCGGCTTGCTGTTGGTTGTCGAAACGCCCTCATTGGAGGCAGCGCGTGCGTTTCTGGCTGACAGCCCCTATGGCAAGGCGGATGTTTTCGCAGAAACGCAGATCCGGCCTTGGGACTGGAGGACGGGCCGTCCGGGATAGCGACCCGCCCCCACTGACTGGTTCACTTCGAATTACCGCTAGAGCCTGACGCGCCGGAAATCCGTCAGCTTGCCGGTCAAGCCGCCCGCCGATGTGGCGAAGCCAAGCCATATGCATTGCCGAAGTCAGAAGCGCAAAATCCACAAGGAAATCCCACATCTGAAACGGCTCGGATTACAGGGGAACGGTCAACCTCCGCGCGCAGGGGATTCAAACACTATTCGACTACCCGCGGTTTTCCGGAGCGCATTGAAACTGCCTCCACGCGCTTGCTCACACAGTTTTTTTGGACTGACATTTTTCGAAAAATAAAATGTACCCTCGACCGGGGAGGTGCGCCCACTCATTCTTGCCATCCATGAGTCCGCAATCCCGTGTATCTGGGCGCCTGCAGCGTGTGTACCTGCAATGTGCTGATTTAGTCATACTGTCTCGGGGAAAGCGGCGCCAGAATCAGATCCAATCCGGAACAAGCAGTCGGCACCCGTAATTGCATCAGCCGATCATGCGGCCGCGAATTCCTCCACAGAGATTTTCTCCGAGCGCTCCTGCATCCGCCAGAGATCGTAGGCCATCTGCATACCGAGCCAGGTCTCGGGCGTCGAGCCGAACGCCTTTGATAGCCTGATGGCCATCTCCACCGAAATCCCCGTGCGTTCGTTGATCAACTCCGACAGCGCCTGCCGCGTGACGCCCAGGCCCTTGGCCGCACGCGTCACGGTGAGTTCCAGGGGTTCCAGGCACTGTCGCTTCACGATGCCTCCGGGATGCGGTGGGTTATGCATGCCCATAACCAGTCTCCTCAGTGATAATCCACGTAGTCCACATCGACCGCCACGCCGTCCTCGAACCGAAACGTTACGCGCCAATTGCCCGATACCGAGACTGCGTAATGTCCTTTCAGCGTTCCCCTCAACTCATGCAGACGGAACCCCGGAAGGTTCATGCCTGGCGGCCCCCGACTGCCATCGAGCGCCGCCAGGATGTCCCGCAGTTTCTCAATATGCGCCGGAGCGACCCGCCGTGACGTCCTTCCCTCGTAGAGCGCCTTCAGACCGCGATGACGGAACGATGCGATCACCTCGCCACTATATCCTGTCGCCTGTCAATTGACAACTTTCAATCGTGCAAAGTTTCAATCGTGCAAAGCGTTCGGAAGGATGTCTCGGCAAAGTTCCGGTGACATTCAATCGCCAGCGGGGACATTGGTGCCCTCCCCCTTGAAACAATTCGCCGTTACGCTGCCCCCCAAGTCCATGGCGGCGATTACGCCTCCGAGATCATCGCTCCGGCTCAATACTGTCGAACGCTCACCATTCTTACCAGCGATCTCTCGGCGGAGGAAGATGAGGCCGAAAATAAACTTCCGAAGATCGGGAAACCGCGTTTATGCCGATAGGCGGTCTTGTTCATACGGTGAAGTTTGGCTTTCCGCCAACCTCCGTTCACGACCTCCCTTTATCGCAATAGCTCTTCCAGTGCACCTCGTTGTTCTGCATGTTTTTGAGAATCTGTTCGCCTCAGCCTTGCCAGGTTGAGCCGTTTCCAGTTAACAGCCGGCAATTCCGCAGCCTCGGGCAGCCCAATCAATCCGAAATCTGGCTCGGCATCGTGGAGAGAGAGCAGAAAGGTGGCGATCTTGCCTGTCAATCTCGACCGTACATCTGCATGCAGACGGCACCCTGTCTCCATGAGTGCTTCCGAAGATACCGGATCCCGCGCCATGCCAGCAAACCCTGTTTCGTACCAGTCACCTCTTGACGGCAGCGTCGGCGCCAGCAGTTCGTGCATCGGCCGGCGGGAACTCGCCACATACACCATGAATACGCGGAACAGGTCGTCCGTCAGCCCCTCGTTCTCGTAGAGCAGCCTGACGTCGAACAGATCCCGAGGATGCTGGCGGTCAAGCGCCGCGACCAGCTTGCCGGCAAACAGGTCCTCGAAGGCCAGCACCTTCATCTCAGCGAATCCAAACTGGTCCGTCACGGACTCGGATGCCACCATTCTCCGTGGCGGGAACACCGAGCCACGTGTCACCGGTGAGGTCTCGATCTTGATCTGCACACGGCCGCGCCGCACCACGATCCGCGTGTCGCTGCCCCCACCGCCGCTCGCGCGCCTCGCGCTGATCCCGGTGTTGCGCCGGACGATCGAAACGGCGATACGGTTGAGTGCGTTATCCATTGCCCTGAGCGAAGAAGAACGGTCACTGATCGGAAGCCAGGTGAGGTCGATATCAACCGACAGCCTCGGCATGTCCCGGTAGAACAGGTTGATGGCCGTGCCGCCCTTGAGTGCGAACGCGGATTCCGCCGCAACGTCTGGCAGCACGTCCACCAGCAGGCGAACCTGCGCGAGGTAACGATCAAGCATCGCCGCCCGCCGATACGGGTGCTGCCGGGAGGAGAAACTCGGGAACCGAGACCCCGTAGGTCGGGTGGAACCTTCCGCCCGGGACTAGCGCCCGCGGTCCGCTGCCAAAGTCGATCCGCTTGGTTTCCAGGTACTTTCGCCAGCCGTGTTCGTGCCGGTCCGCGAAGACGAAAAACAGCCGCCGGACCTTGACGCTGCGGCAGGCCGCCAGCAGCGTCATGAGCCGCCTGGGCCGCATCCCTGTAAGACCTTCGAATACCCGGTCCAGTTTCTCGAAGCTCGCGCTGTTCGGCAGTTCATCGATCGCTTCCAGGATCGCGCGTTCGGGACACGAAGCTATTAAAGGCCATCGCCAAACGTCCACGGCCCATCCGTTCTCTTCCCCCAAGGCGTTGGCAGCGTCGACGCCCACCAGGTCTCCGCCGAACAGTGTGGGTCGGTGCAGGACGATCTGTTTTGCAATTGGCAGGCGTTTAATCCACGGTGGTGCGTCGCCGTAGAAATGAACGCCCCGCGTTCCTCCCAGGCTCAGATAGTGGACGTGACCGGCGAAATCCAGAGCGCTTTCCCCGCCCAGATGCACGCTGCAGCCCTTGAGGCGCTGCAGGGAGAGCAGAACCGCCTGCCAGGACAGTTCGTCCGCCTGATCGCCATTCGGCAGCGGGCGGCGATAAACTCCATGAACGACACGTTCGATCCAGCCGCTTGTAACATAGCCGTGGATTGACTTCCCGTCGATGCCCCGCGCCTTCAGCCACGCCGTATCCACGACAAATCCCGGCGGGAGCGCATCCAGGAGTGGTTTTAGTCTTGGTTTTCTTGATTGGTTCATAACCATCAAAATAACACAATATCGCAATTTCATGAAGAGAATATTTTGATTCTTCTATAGGCATATGGCACTTAGCCATCCTATGTGAGACAAATCGCAACAGTCATCGGATACGAGCTCTTGTACTGTTCCGACGCGCCTATGACGGTCACTCGACGGCGACAAGATCTGTTCCCTCTCCAAGCAGTGGCTTGGGATTCTGCGGGATTGATCCTCTCTGTGTCTTCAACCAGGAGATCACAACCCAAGATCCATGTCTTTGCTGCGCCCGCGATCAGTCACGCGCGCCTCGTGCAGTTGCATTGCTGATGCGTAATCCTTTTCTGCCCCCTGTTCCGCTACACGCTCCTGCCCGCGTTCACCGCCAGGCACGGCTTCCTGTCCCCTTACATGTGTCTCGCGCCCGGTCTCACCAATCCCTTCCAGCGCCGAGATCCGCTCGCCGGTGACGGTCTCCAACTGCTCGCGCAGCGCCTTCGCATCGTCGGTCACCAGTTCGGCCCGGTCCCGCGCCCGGCTGATCTCCACATAAAAGGACTTCTGTGTGGTCAGGTGGGGATGCGTCGCCTCCATGGCGGCGATCACGTTGTCCACGGTGCGGCCCTGGAACGCGTGCACGGTCGAGGCCCACGCGTGGTCGAGGTGGCGCAACTGGGGATCGCCCCGGTTCAACTCCAGATTTCCCCCGTCCTCCAGCCGGAACGACACCCGGCCGCTCTTCACCGCGACCACCTCGGCCGTGCGGCTGTTGACCAGTCCGAATCCCTTGTCGTTGCGAGTCCAGCGGACGCGGTCACCGGCGCGCAGTTCGATGCCCTCGACCTTGTAGACCTCGCTGCCGCCCCGGCGTCCGGCGATCTCGCCCGGTTTCCAGCGCACCGTGCCGTCCGCGCCGCCATCGAGCAGCACCTCCCGGCGCCTTGCATCGACCCCGAGCACCCGCCGCGCGGATCCCTTATCGACCCCGATCCGCTTGTAGTCGCGGTGAAACACCACCACGTCGCCCTCGGCGTAGTTGCCGCTGAGCGCCTTCTCCGCGTTCGTATAACCGTGGGATACCAAGCGCTCACTCTTAAACGTGGGCCCATGGAGACGGCCCTCGCGCTCAAGGCGTTCCCGGATATGTCCGTTGATTCCTTGGCGCAGGGCGTGGCTCGGCGCCATGACACCCGTGCGTTCGCGTTCCTCCTGGGACAGCTTCAGCCAGCGCGCGGCGACCGCGCCGGCGATGTTGTCGGGCTTTACCTCGGCGACGTTGGCGCCGAGCTTGCTGAACGCCTTGCCGACCTCGCCCGCGAGGCTGGCCTCGACCGCCTCCTTGAGCGCCGGGTTTCTCTGGCGCATGATCCGATCCATGGTTGCGGTTCTCATGCCGGCCTGCTGCAACTGCGCGAAGGGCTTGCCGGCGTCCACGGCGTCGAGCTGCTTGGAATCGCCGACCAGCACGACCCGCGGGATGCGCAGCACCCGGGCGATGCGCAGCAGGTCACGGGCCTGGACGGTGGAGGCGAGCGAACCCTCGTCGACCACCAGCACGGTCTTCGCGAACGCGGCGCGCATCAGGCGCTCGCCCTTCCGGGTGAGCCGTCCCTCGGCCACCCCGGCGTTGCGGGCGAGAAACCGCTGCAACGTCTCGGTCTCGATTTCCGCCTCGACCGCGAGCGTTTGCGCTGCTGAGGCCGAGGGCGCGAGCCCCACCAGGCGGTACTCGTTCTTCTCGGCGAGCGCGCGGACGCGCTTGAGCATGGCGGTCTTGCCCGTCCCGGCGTAGCCCTGCACGCCCACGACGCGGTCCTTTGTGCCGAGGATCAGCTTCACCGCCTCACGCTGTCCCTCCGTCAGCGGACCCCGGTGCAACCGCGCGCCAACCATCCAGCTCCGCATCACGGGCCTGCCGCGGCCCTGTCCCTCCCGCATCAGTCCGATGGTCTCCCGCTCGTCGGCGAGTGCCCGGTCGGTGGTCAGGCCCTCGCCGGTTTTCAGCGCCGTGGCCCTGTGCAGGGTGCTTGCGGCGATCAGGTCTTCGATGGCTCCGGCCGCGGCCCCGATGGTGACCTCGCCGGGCCGCCAGGCCAGCGCCGCGGCCAGCAGGTCCGAACGGCTGAACACCGCCTCGCGCTCGGCAAGGTGCGCAACCGCCCATTTCGTGGCCTCCGCCGCCAGGGGCTTCGACGTCTCGCCGGCGCTCTCGGCGCTCTTGCCTGCGGAAGAACCCGCCCTTCCCTGCGCCTCCCGCGAGACCTCCGGTTCCTGGATCGCGCTCCCCGGCGACGCGCCCTCTGATACCGCCCCGGCGAGGGGTTCAGGGGCGGCTTCCCTGCTGGGCGAGACGGTCATTGCGGCGGCCTTGGCGACCAGCGCCCGGGCGTCGAACCCGAGTTCCGCCGCCTGACGCTGCCAGTTCGCGCGCAGTTCCTCCTTGTCGATGTCGCGCTTGCTCGCCCGCGTCATGAGCGCCGCGCGCTCGGCGAGCCGCGGGGTGCCGGGGGGGGCTCCCGCGCCCGCGTCAGGAGCGCCGCGCGCGGGGCGAGCCGCGGGTTCGCGGCGGTGTCTCCACCGCGCTCGGCCACCGCCGCTTCGATCTCGGCGCGGCGGGTGGAGAACGCCTCGACGACCTCGCGGGACACGCCCGCAATCTCGAACCGACCGTCGGCATGGCTCTTCTTGATGCCGTAGCCGAGCCGCGCAAGACCCCCGGCGAGTTCGCTGCGGTAGACCATGCCGATCAGCTTCTGGCGGCGGTAAAGCGCCTCGTTGGCCATCGTTCGCCACTTGCCGTCGGCCCCCTTGACCATGTTGGCGAGCACGGCGTGGGTGTGTAGCTGGGGATCGAGGTTGCGGGACGTGTCGTGCCGGAATGTCGCCGCGACCATCGTCTGGTTGCCGGCGCGGACCATCCGCCCAATTTTCGGATCCCGCAGGCGGGTTTCGACGACGTCGGCCTCGACCCAGGCGAGGGTCTTCGCCACAGCCCGGTCATGGGCCTCCAAGACGCGCCGGTCGCCACCAACTAGTCCCGCGAGGGACACGGATTTCGGAGCGGAGAACGTCAGGTCGCGACCAGGACGGTGGATGCGGTCGCCCTTGCTGTCGATTCGACCGAGGCACTTACCCGATCCGCCGGGCACATCGCCCTCAAGGACTTTCTGGAATACGTCCGGATCCACCGGACCTTCGAGGCCGAGCTCCGCCGCGCCCTGGCCGGTCCAGGCGCTCAGGCTCCGGTGCTCGGGGTCGTCCTTCGCGTAGTAGCCATCGCGCTCGTAGTAGGAGACGCCCTGGGAAGGCGAGGCAACCGCCCCGACGGAGACAACCATCAGAGCCAGTCCGTAGCTGCGCGCCCGCCGGCCTCTCTTGCCCCTTCTCCCTCATCGTCCGTGTCGGGAGCCAAAGTCGAATGTGCCCGGTTCGCAGGCGCGAGCGCGGGCTGTTCCGCTTCTTCGTCCGGTTCGCGTGGCGGCAGGAACAAGATGCCCTCGCGGGGGAGCCGTGCTTCTCCCTCCGCGTCCACTGCGCTTATCTCGTCCTTGCCCTCCCCCGCGTTCGCGTCCGGCGGCGCATCCCGGGGCTCATTCGGTCTCGGCACGAACCGCTCCGCCGCCTTCGGGCGCTCCACATAGCCGAGCCGGATGCGCGTGACCGGCAGCGGGCCGGGGAAGCGGAGCCAGCCGTCAAGGCTTTCGAGGCGCATGATCTCCGAGGCCAGCGCCAGCGGGCGCAGTTCTCGCCTGGGCGTCAGCGACACGCCGTCGCGGATGGTGTTGGCGCCGTAGCTGAACCCCTCGGCGATCTCCTCGACCTCGGCGCGGCCGAGGCTCTCGGCCGACCACTGGGCGGTATCGCGGTCCGGGGCGGCGAGGACCACGCGGGTGCCGCACAACCCCGAGATAGTCTCCGCGCCGTTTCTTCCGTACAGATCGCGCAGCGCGGAGATCACCTGGATGCCCAGCACGAAGCAGCCGCCGAACTGGCGAGACTCCGCCAGCCCGGGCTGCAGGCTCGGCACCTGGTGCAGCGTCGGCAATTCGTCGAGCACGACCCAGATGCGGCGCGTATCGTCCTGCTCCAGCGACAGCATGGCGTTGACCGCGATCTCGAGCCAGGTGGAGATCAGGCCCCGCAGGCTCGCGTGCTGATCGCCCCGCGAGGTCAGGAACAGGCACCCGCCGCCGTTGCGCGCGTGCCCCTCGTCGGCGATCCACTCCCGGATCGAAAACGGTTTGCCGGTGTCGGGCAGGTATTCGAGCGCGCCGATGTTGGCGGTCAGCATGGCCCGCACGCTCAGCGCGGTCTTCGGGTTGTCGGGATCGACGATGGACTGCGCCACCGTGCCCTCCATCGCTTGAGCGAGCTGGGTGAGGTCGGTCTTGAGCAGGTGCTCGACCAGGATCCGGTTCTCGGTGACGCCCCTCTCGCGCAGGACGCCGGCGCCGTTGGCGAAGAGCTGCCGCGCAGCCGTGACCCAGAACGGATCCACGGTGTCCTTCTGCTGCGGGATCAGCGCCGCGGCCATCGTGTCGAAGTCGCGGGGGCTGCCCGCCTCGTAAAACGGCGACCAGCGCGGACTGCGGGCATCCAGCGGGTTCAGGAGCACGTCGCGGTCCGGATCGAAGAACGCGCGCGTGTAGGAGCCCATCTTGTCGTAGACGACGCAACGCTCCCCACGCTTCCGGATCTGGGCGACGAGATCGGAAATCAGCACCGTCTTGCCGGACCCCGTGGTACCGGAAACAATGGTGTGTTTCGTCTCGGCGCGTTCAGGGAACGGCACGCCCGCGATGCAGTAGGGCGGCGGTCCTCCCGACGGCCGGAAGAGACCGAGTGCGCGCCGGTGTAGCGGCAGGATGCGCCGTTGCAGTTCGCCGACGGTCGCGAGCTCCGCGCCACGAATGCGGCGGTTGCGCCCGAGCTGCCGGCCCCGCACCCAGAACAGCACGAGCAGCAAGGCGATCGCGCCGGCGGAGAGCCTGGCGCCAAGTGCGACGCCCGCGAACACTTCGCGTTTCAGTTTCTCGCGTATAGCCAGCGCCTGCGGCGAGGCCGCGATCTCCGGGAGCGTCAGCACCACCTCCCCCCCATCGCGCTGGCGCACAGTCTGACTCGCGTCGCTCCGGTAGCCGAGACCAAGCTTGGCCTCGGCGACGGTCACGATCATGGCCGCGTACCACTCGTAGCCGGCGGTGCGATCCCACGCGCGCCAGGCGGTCGTGACAACGATGCCGACCGCGGCCACCAGCAATGCCGCGCGCAAGAGCTGGCTCCACATGTGCAGGCCGTGGAAGACGGTCTGCCCGCCACGGAGCGTGCTGCCGCCGAATGTTCCTAAAGGCATGACGGTGCGGCTGGATACGGCGGCGCGAGGCAGAGCCGGGCGCGGAGCGGGGCGAAATACGCCGGTCCGGAGAGACCGGCTCCGCCATCCGCCCTTGCCTGGAGACCCCGTCCATGAACCCCGATTCGACGCTGCCATCCCGCCGCGCGACTTCGCCCCGGCCGAGCCGCCGGCGGGGCGAGCGTGCTGCCGTGCTCGCTCCGCTCGGCATCGCCCTCGCAGCCACCGCGGCCGGTACGCCGAACGACGTCCTCGCCCCGCTGTGGATCGGAGCGCTCGCTTCGACGGTGCTCACGAGCCTTGCGCTGGCGCTCCTCGCGGGCCTGCGCCGCGGCGACTGGTCGGCGTTCCGCACCTATCGCCACGCGGAGGACCGGGAGGACGAGATGGATCTCGACACCCGCACGGGCGGCTACGCCTGGATGCGCGACGTCCTGGAGCACGGCAATCTGCAGGACCTTGCGGACGTGAACCCCGACGATCATTGATCCGCCCGCTCCGGCGTTTCCCGTCGCACGGCGTGCGCCTGCCCCAGGGCGCGTTCGCCGGGCCCGCGGTCCCCGTCCGGGGCCGTGTTCTCGGCCGTCCCGAACAGCTTGCCGGCGAGCCAGCCGCCGCCCGGCAGGCTCTCGGTGGCGTGGCGCGCGATCGGCTTTGTGCGGTCGGCCCCGCCGCCCCCCCTGCCCACCCCCCCAGCCCCCCCCCCCGCCCCCCCCCCCCCCCCCCCCCCCTCCCCCCCCCCGCCCCTGCGCGCCGTCCGCTCCGCCTCCCCGGCGGCCATCCGCACCTCCGTTGCCGTCCGGGCCCGGCGGACGTGCGCCTCCACTGCGCCCGGCGCGGGCGTTTCCGCCGCTCGCGCCCGCTCCCCCACGCTCTCCACCCAATCCGCATGAGCCGCCGCGGTCTCACGCGCGTGTGCTTCCTCAAGCGCGTCGCGCGCCGCGTCGTAATCAGCCCATCCCGGCGCCGACACGCGGTCCGGACCCGTCGGTCCGGGGAACCGCTCCTCCACGAACGCCGCGGCGTACTGGCGCAGCGTTTCGGCCTCCTCGGGCGTCTGCGGCGAAGCCAGCCGGATCGCGGCCGCCGGGCCCAGCGGTCGGCCCCCCGCCCCCCCCCGAACCCCGCGGCGTCCCGGCCGACCGTTCCGGCCCCCGCGGGGGCCTGCGCCGAGCCGAGCCGGACCGCGCCCGCCGCGCCCAGCGGTCGGCCGCCGGCGTCCTCCCGTTCCGACAGCCAAACGAAAAACGGCTGGCCCAATTCGCGGTCGATCGCCTGCGCCTCGGTCCGCACCCGCGCAGCCTGCTCCGCCCAGCTTTCCGATTCCTGGAGCGCCAGCGAGGAGCGCTCCTCGAACCGGCGCAGGTCCGAAAGATTCGCGGCCAGGCTCTCTTCCAGTCCCGCATGCCCGCTCTCGCCGGTCTGGGTGGCGTAGCGGCGCGAGGCGTCCGAGACGCGGGACCAAAGGTCCAGCACCTGATGGCGGTCCGCGTACTCCCGCGTCCGGTTGAACGCCTCGGATTTCATCGTCTGGCCCCGCCACCGGGCCGAGCCCTCGGCGCCGACCTTCACCACGAAATCCCAGCCTCCGCCAATGCGGGCTTCCGCTGCAAGAACGGCCATCTGGTCCTTGCTCAGCCCCGCGGTCTCGGCCATCCGCTCGTAGTGGCTCTGAAGCTCCTGCACCTGCCCGCTCTCGCTCTCGGTCACGCCCCGGGCATGGACCTGTCCTGTGGAGACGTCCCGGGCGTAGCGCTCGGCGAGCCGGGTGGCATCGGTCACGGCGGCGTTTCGGGCCACGCCCGCCTCGGCAGAGAACAGCCGCGAGAGGCCGCGGGCCTCCGAAGCCCGCTGTTCGTGACTCGCCGCGAGCGATTCCGACAGCCGCACCCCGGCCGCGGGGACGCGGCTGGTGGCCGCCGTGGCGTCGGCAACGACCGTGCCCTCGCCCGTGACGGTGAACGCCGCCCCGCTGGCCGCGTAGCCGCTGTGGCGGTGATCGTCGACCTGGGCCGAGGTGCGGATCTGGCGGCCCTCGATCGTGGCGTAGCGGTGCGTGTCCGCGCTCGTATTCCCGAGCGACAGGTTGCCGGTGGAGCCCTCCCTGGCCGCCGCGCCGGCGGCTTCCTGGCCGACGTGGAGCACGGAGGTCGCGAGCGATGTCATCCGTGAGACCCCGAACGCGAGCGCGGCGGCCAGAAACGGCACCGACATCGAGAGATACCCCGACATCACGGCCACGTCCGCGGCGACCGCGCGGATGCCGGCCTGCGCGATCAGCGAGATCCCGACGTCGCCGCCCGGCATGAGGGAAACCGCGGCCATCCGTTCGGCCGCCTCGCCCATGGCGATGCGGTGCAGCACAGCATAGAGCGGCCCCCAGGACTGCAGCCAGACCAGTCCCGTCACGTAGGATCGGAAGATTCCGGCTCCGGCAGGCGTGAGCATCAGCAGCACGGCCACGGGGAACGCGCCGACGTACAGGCACTCGAACACGATCCTCAGCATCGGCACCCAGGTCTCGGCCTGCCGCCCGATGGCCCGGTAGGCGGCTACCGTCTGCGATTCCGCCCGCGCCTCCGTATAGGCGGACAGCGCCGCGGCGTTGCCCGCTTCCGCCGCCCACTGCTCGCCCGCGTCCTGGACGGCGTTGAGCACCATCTGCTGGCGCAGGATATCGGCGGCCGAGCGCGCCGCGCCGGTCAGAAAGCCGTGGGCGGCCGGCAGCGCCGCCATGAGTTCCGCGCGGGCCAGCGCGTCGGTCGCCGCGCCCGGAAACAACCTTCGTCCGAACACGGCGCCTGCGCGCTGCACCTCCGTCGTCCACTGCGCATTCAGCCTTCCCGCCGCCTGCGCGCAGGTGACGACCGAGCGGTCGACGCCACCACCAGCGTTTCTCTCGGCGAATTCCACCATCCGCGCGGGCGAGGCGCCGGCGGACGGCGAACGGCCCGTGGCCGTCACCAGCGCCCAGAGGTCCGTGGACTCCCGCAGTTCGTCGGCCGTGACGTGGCCGAGAAGCAGCGCGTAGAACACGCACTGGCGCGAATACGCGCGCAAATTCCTCGCGAACACCGCGTCGGTGACTTCGAGCCGGGTTGCCGCGTCCGCCAGCCGCGCGCCGAAGATCATTCCGTGGCGCTGGTAGACGAGATCGTTCGGCAGCGCGAACGCCTGCTCGGTCAATCGCGTCAGTCCGTCGCCGATCTGCGACGTAACCGAAGCGAACAGCGGCAGCCCGATCGGCACGTTGGCGACCACCGCCGGAGCCAGCGCCGGATCGAGGCGGTCCACCACCCGCACCGTTGCCTTCGGGACGATCAGCGCGCCCCATACGGCGACGAACATCAGGATCCACTTGCCGTTGTCCTTCCACGAACCGCCGAAGGCGGTCCGGAACAGGACCCAGGCGAGACCCGCGGCCCCGGCAAGCTGCGCAAGCGTGACGTACGCGCCACCGCTGGTGATGGCGGCGACGGCGTTGAAGAGATCGACAAGGTACGTGCCGCCGCCGAGCGTGAAGATCTCGAACATCCGCGTTGCCCTTAGTGACTGCCGGCCGCTCTGCCCTGGTTCGCCCCCGCGTTAACGGGCGCCTAGCGGGCTCGGGCGTACGCCAGCGCCGCGCGCAGGTCCGCCGACAGGGCGCCGGCCAGTTCCGTCTCGATAAGACGGAGCTTCTCGACCACCGCGAGCGCGGTGTTGAACCGCGCCAGGCCCTGGTTGCGGTGCTGCGCAAGCGCCGCCCGGTTGGCCCTGAGCCCCTCGCGCCAGCGCTCGAGTTGCTCGCCGTCGGCGATATCCAGAGTCCCGGCGCGCTCCTCCACCGTCCGGTGCAGGTCGGCGATCCAGACCGTGAGCAGATCCAGCGCCACGGCCTCGGCAAGCGCGTCGATCTCCGCCTCGATCACCGCTCCCCGGTACGCGGCCGCCGCATTGATGACCCTGTAGACCGGGATCGTGGTGAGGTTGACGAGCCCTAGCGCGTCCGCGGGCGGCGCGGTGTCGTTGCGCACCGCATCCGCGAGGCGACGCAAGAGATCCGCGACCCGCGCCCGAAACGCCCTGCCGGGCGGGACAGAGGCTTGACTGACGGCGGGGTTCAGGCAGTCGGTGGCCGTGTCGCAGCGATAAACCGGCAGATTGCCGCCGCCCTCCATCAGTACCTCCGTGACCCGGCGGTCCAGCGCGAGCGGCTCGAGGATGCGCACCCGGGGCCCCGACGCGTCGGCGTCGGACGTGGGCGCCGTGACGATCACGGTCCCGGACACGGACATCGCGAATTCCGCGAGATCGGTGTCCGCCGAAAGAAACGCCGACGCCTGCACGGCCCGCCACGCGTAGTTGACGTTGACCGGCACCTGCTCGGCCATCGGCCCGGTCGCCGAGGCGAGCGTCGAGTTCCGCTTGCCGCCCGCGCCGCAGCCGTGTTTCGCGGCAGCGTAGTCGGCGAAAATGCCTTGCGACGTGCCGATGGCAGCGCAGATCGCCTCGCTGGCCCGATCGTTCTTGGCCCACACCGCGCCAACCAGCGCCTGGGCGCTCTCGCAGGAGTTGAGGTTCTGGTTGTTCACCCACTGCGACAGCGCCCGCAGCTTGGACATCGTCTCCGCGATCACCGGGGAGATCGTCTCCAGCGCCAGCTCGAATGCGAACCCGGTCGCGTTCTGCGCTACCGCGCGGCCGAACGCCACCAGTTGATCGGAGTTGATGAACGAGAACGCACCCGCGAAGGCGTCGATGCCCCCGCAGCCGGCCCGGAAACTCGGCAGGTTCAGCGTCGCGATCTGCTCAGTGCGCACCGGTGCGCGCATATAGAGATTGCCGAGCGTCCAGTGCCCCGAAGCCTGCCCGTTGAAGGCCGTCGGGCCGGTCGTGTTGACCGCCGTCCCCTGCCAGAACGATTCCATCTCAGACAGCACGTCCGCCGAGGCCGGCGCCGCGGTCGCTAGAGCGACGGCAAACACTGCGGCGGCACAAAGGGCCGCTCCCGGGAGGCCTGTTGCCCGCCAGCGCCTAGTAGTCATGGCCGCTCTCGCGCTGAGTGAGGAGGAAGATGCGCTCGGCGAGCTGGTCCTCGGCGAGCACGCCGAACCCGACGGGCAGCACTTCGCGAGTTGCGGCGTCGAACAGGACGACGGCGGGCGTGGGCACTCCGTCCATGCCGAGCGCCGCGGTGCGCCCGTCATCGGGCACCGCCTCCGGCCAGCCCTCCAGCGCCTCGCCGGTCATCGACACCGCCAGCACGTCAAGTCCGTGACGCAATGCGAACGCGCGCAGCAGCGGCCCGAATACCGCGCACTCGGCGCAGCCTGCATGGCCGAGATAGATCAACCCGTAGCGCTCGCTCAAGTTACGTAGCGCCGCCTCTTTCTCCTCACGCCGCGCATCCGACCAGAGCTGCTTGGCCAGCGCGCCCACGGGGCGGGTCAGCGTGTAGTCGAGGTCCGGCGTCGACCAGACCGTGCGCCGGAACGCGTCGGAGAACACCGCGGCGCGCTCAAGCGTCGCCTGCTGCAGTCGCAGGTATGCAGTTACGTTGACCTCCGAGGGGTCGAGGATCGCCGCTGCCCGGGACTCCTCCAGCCGTGCGCGCAACGCCTCGATGCGCTTTACTGCGCTCGGCATCGGCAACGAGGGGGCGATCCCGGGCCGCGCTGCGTCCAATTCCGCTTCCTTCGGGTCGCAATAGAAGTGCCAACCGAGCCGGAATCCGGCGCCCTGCCCGCCGCACGAATCGCGCCATTCCGCCGCCATTGCAGGAATCGCCAGCACCGCCGCCAGATATGGCGCCAGGATCAATACGGACCTGGCCCGCTGTGCCGTCACGGGTTCCGTCCGTAGAAGTCGCGCACGCGCTCCGCCATCTCCGCCTGAGTGCCGGTCTTGTCCGGCAGGGTCAACGCGGGCTCGCGGGCGCCGTCCTCGAGGTTCTCGGTGAACTCGCTGAGGTCCAGCCGGTCGAAGTCGATGCGCTTGATCTCCGCGACCGTGAAACCATTGCAGTGACTCCAGCCAATCCCCAGTTGGGGCCGAGCCTGCTGGTGCAGGATGCGCCCCAGCTTGGAGCCGAACACGCACCATTCCCGCTCCCGCTTCACGCACACGCCGAGCACGCGCTTCGCGCAGCGCCGCCCGAGATAGTGGGTGTTGCCGGCGTAGCGCTCTTCGCCGAGCGCCTTCTCTTCGGCCGAGCAGTTCGCCAGACCCACGAGCAGCCCGGAGTCCTTGCAGCAGTTGGCAAGACCCCCGTACTTGATGGCGCAGGCTCTGCGGTCGCCCTGGAAGAACCGCAGCTCGTTGCGGTCGAACTCCTCGCCGCCCATCTCGAGCACCATGTTCAACATGGCTGCCGATCGGACGAAGCCGGTGTTGCCCTGCGCCTCGACCGTCTCGCAGTCCGCGCCGATGCAATACGTCGTACTTCCGCACGCTCCGCCACGTCCGGCATCAGCCACGCCGGACGTGCAGTCCGCCGCGCCGCCCGAGGCCAGGCCGGTAGCGCCATGCGCACGAGCCTGGGGCGAGCTCTGCACATTCCGGGCGCGCGCCACTCCCGGATCGTTCGCTGCGACGGGTTCTTCCGGCCGCATGACAACCCCCTCGATCACCGCACGTCCGGCCGAACCGCCGGGATCGTCGGGGTCGGCCAGCCGCCGACGCGCGGCGTTCTCCACGCCGGCGTCGGTCAGGTTGCGCTCAGGCAGATTCGTGCCCGCGAAGCCGGGCACGGTTTGCGCCTCGGCTGGGTCGCGCGCGATGGCGCCGGCCGCGGCCGCGCCGGCCTGCCCGATCTGCCGCGCCGCGTCCTTCGGGTCTTCGGCGTACGCCGGATCCGACAGGAACCAGAGGACCAGGCCGCACCCGCCCACCATTGCTGCGGAAACAAGCCGCCGCACCAAGCCCGCCGTGCCCTTCAACGCTGTCTCCCGAGGCGTTCCAGATGCCGGCGGGCCGTCTCCCGCGCGGCATCCCCCTCGGCGGCGATAGCTTCAAGCGCGGCCACAAGCCCGATATTCCCGCCCACCGTGTCGAACGGCGGCGGCGCGTCGTCCGCGCAGCCGCGGCTCGCGCAGGCCGGCACGCCTCCCGGGACGGCGACCACCGCCGGCACCCGCTCAACGCCGAACAGCTTGAACAGCCGTGGATCGATGGCGACTCCCGCCTCGTGTCCGCCGAGACGCCGGCGAACCTCGGCCGCCGTCGAGCGCAGACCCGCAGGCGCGACCCCGCGCAGCACCAGGGGCACACCGGCCCGCGCGGCCTGCGCGGACCACTGCGCCCAGCCCGCTTCGGGGACCGCCAGACTCAGGAACACTAGCACCTCCGCCGCGCCCTGGCGGGCGGTCAGATCGTCCTGGCGGGCGGCCAGACCCCCCGCAGCCCGCGCCGCGTGCAATTCGGCCGGGAGGGGGCCGGCGTTTTCGCCGGTTCTCTCCGCTGCGGCGCCGGCCATCATCGACGCGGCGGCATCCGCGCGCACGAGTGCATCAGCGACTACCGAGCGGGCAAACTCCTCAAGCTCGTTGCCGCCAACCGCGTCCGCCTCGCCCCGCACGTGCTCCGAAAGCTCCCGGACCTCGTCCGCCGCTTCGCTCGCAGTGGCGGCTTCTTCGACGGTGGCCCAGGCCAGATCGTCCGCCGAGGGCGGATCCTCTGCATTGGCCGCCCCCGCGCAAAGGGCCAGCGCCAGCGATGCGGCGATTCGTCTTGCGGCCGTCCGCCGCGCGTGGCATGCGTCTCGGGAGACCGTGTCTTGGGAGACACCGTCTCGGGCGAAAGCTCCGGTTTGCTGTACGAGGCTCTTCTTTACAAGATGCAGCAATTCCGTTTCCTCCAAAGCAAATAGCCGAAGCTCTCGCCCGAAACGGGCAGTTCCCGCAGGGCTTCCCACACGACCGAAGTGCGGCCCGTGGGATTGCAGCCGGTGGCCGGCGTCGTGGCCGGCACGGGCTGCGTCATCTGCCAGCGATACTGACTCTTCTTCATGATCGGCATCGGGTAGCGCCCGCACAGCGCCGCCGATCCCGATGTGCCCCAGGCCAGCCCTGCCCGGTGCAGCCGGTACACCAGGCGCTGGGACGCAAGCAGGGAGGCCTGCACGCCGCCCACATGGGCGGCGACGTTGCCCGTGAGCGGATACATCCCGCCCTGGCAGCCGGCGCACCAGAACAGCGGATCGAGCGGCAGGCCGGTAGAGGCCGCCGCGCAATCCGCGGCGCACGCCGCCTGCGCCGGCAAACTGGCGAACAGCGCCGCCTCCGGGTTCAGCAGAAACGACAGCTCGTCGTCGAGCCACGCCGGATCGAGTTCCGAGACCCAGGCGATATCGAGCCCGCCCGCCTCGAGACACCCCAGATCGAGCAGCGCGCCGATCCACGACAGCAGCGGATAGACGTAGTAGTGCGCGTGCCAGACGGACCCCGCCGCCCCGTCGCCCATCGACGACCCGGTGCGCCCGCGCGCCGCGGGCAGTCCGGGATCGAGGTCAAGCCCGCCCAGGTTGGGGAAGCACCAGGGCGTTCGGATGACATCCACGAGCCGGGCCGGCTCCCACACGCCCAGCGAGAGCCCGATGCGGGGAATGGGCGAACCGCAGAAGCAAATCGGCGAGGACGGGTTGTCCGTGTCCGGCGCGCCGGAAACGCCGCCGATGGTCACCGGCCCGATCGAAATCGGGAACAGGCATTCCCAGCACACGTCGCTGACCGGGTTGACGAAACGCCCCGTGCAGGTCTGCGCCGGAGCGCTCGCGGCCCACACGCCGATCCACACGGCCAGGCCCGTGGTGACCATCCACGGCAAGCACCTCATAACCAGTCTCCCGCCGGCGCTTTGGAGCGTGTTCCATCCCCGGCAGGCGCCCGCTTCTCGCCGGCGGCTGCCCCTCCGCGAGGGGTCTGCACTCCGCGAGGGGTCTGCACTCCGCGAGGAGTCCGCTCCCCGCCAGTGGTCTGCTCCCCGCCAGGGGCGCCTGCGCCGAGCACGTTGACGACGCCCCGTGGGCCGGCGACGACGATCTCGGTTACGGTCCTTTGCTTCCCGTCGCGGTCGCGGTACTCGCGCGTGGCCAGCCGGCCTTCGACGAGCACCGCGGCGCCCTTGCGCAACAGCCGCTCGGCAGCCTCCGCCGCCGCGCCGTAGGCCACGACACGGTGCCATTCGGTATTCTCGGCGGCTCGGCCGTCGCGGTCCTTCCAGCGCTCGGTCGTGGCGAGCGCGAACGACGCCGCCTTGTTGCCGTTGTCCAGCGTACGGACCTCGGGATCGCGCCCGGCGTGTCCCAGCAATGTGACCCGGTTCATGTTCAGCATGGAGTCTCCTTCTAGTTGGTGGTCTCGGGAATGGATCGGGGTGGCGCGTCGCGGCCCGTCCTGGACGTGCCCTCCAACGGGATCTCGGTCAAAAGCAGGTATGGCCCTTTACGCGGATACTCCCCGCCAGCAGGGTGCGCGAGCAGTCCCCCGTGCGCAAGCGATCCGCCGTGCGCGAGCACCGTGGGTGTGGCGCGGACCGCGAACCGCCCGGCCAGCCGTCCGCCCACATCGAAATAAAACGGTCGGCCGTGGCGGCGCATCAGATCGAGCGGCCGCCCGGCGAGCAGCACGATCTTCGCCGGGCGCGGATGGGAGAGCGCCCAGTCCACCTCGGACTCGCGGCGTCCATCCACGAACAGGACTTCGCCCGTCAGCGTGACATGATCGAACGGGTCGATCCGCGTACCCGCCGCGGCGATGGTTTCGCCGCCCGGACCGAGGATGTCCTCGGCCACGACGATCGCCGGATCGAAGCGCCGGGTCCGGCGCTCGGTCGCCGGAACGATGCCGGGCACCGGTTCCGGTTCCTCGATCAGGCGCCGTGCGCGCTCCCGGGCCTCAGCCTCAAGGTGCGCTCTTTCGCCGGATCGCTCCATCTGGTTGAGCCGTGTCTCGATCGCGGCCAGCAGGTCCGGTTCCGCCACCGGCCAGGTCGCGCCACGAACGCCGAGATCCCGTGCCGAGGCGGACAGCGCGCCCATCCCGAGCGCAACCAGAATAGCCCACGCCGCCACGGGAAACGTATGTCCCCTCATCCTCCCTCCCCGGCCAGGCGATCCTCCGCATCGGCGTCCGATTCACGGACGTCCGGCCCGACCAGCGGGCCGTCCAGCCCCAGCCAGAGGATGTCCGGCAGTGCCACGGCCCGCCCGAGAATGTGCGAGCGCGGCACAAGGCCGATCTCCGCGTAACGGCTGTCGTGACTGTCCGCGTGGTCCGCGTGAAGATAGTAGTGGCCCTCCGGGATCATGCCTGGCGGAATCGGCGCCAGCGGCCGGCCGTCAAGCGCTCGCGGCTTGGCCCGGCCCACAGCGATTCCGTCGATCCGCACGGTGCCATCGCCATCGACGGCGACCGCTGCGCCCGGCAGGCCGCGCACGGTCTTCAGATAGGGCACAGGCGAACCCACGGCCCCGGGCGGGTTGAAGAGCACCGCCTCGCCGGGCTGCGGGTCCCCCGCCAGCGGCAGCTTCAGGTAGCCCCAGGCGTCGTCGGACCAGCTCGCGTTGATGTACACGTGCGAGAGAGCGAACCACCACAGCCCGGTCAGCGCCGCAACGACGGCAAACGTGACGCAAGCCTGACAGCCGCGGTCGCGGCCCCGCGCGCGCCCGGCGTTTACCGCGCTCACGGCCGAGCCTCCTTTGCTCCTGTCCCGCGGGCTGCCGGGAAACTGCTCTCCGCGAGGCTTCCGGCAGCGGTCAGGGCGCGCGTCATCTCAGCGCGGACTTCCGCCGTCATGTCATCTGCGCCGGCGGCTACGCTGCGGACCGGCAGCAACACCGCTCCGTGCCGATCCGCGACCCGGTCGAGCGCATGCTCCAGCGCCGCCACCCACGCGCGGGTCTCCGTCGCCGTCTCCTCCACGCTGGCACTTCTGCGGGAGGCGCGTTCAGCGTGCTCGGCCACGAGTTCCGTCAGTTGCACGCTCGCGATCTTCGGAACCGCCCCGACCAGGTGCCGAGCGATCCCGACGCCGAGCACGGCCGCCACCCCCAGGTTGAGCAGCACGGCACACCCGAGCAGCCGCAGCTCGCTCACGTCCCGTACTCCGCGGCGCCCTGGCCCGCCACCTGGCGGTTCACCGACGCCTCACGGCGGGCGGAAAGGGTGAGATACGCGCGCGTGTCCCGGTGCTTGAACCAGGCGGCGCCGTTCTCGTCGTGGAACATGTACATGTAATGGCCCGCCCAGCGGGAGTTGGACGGATCGTCGGACAGCAATCCAGCCCGGATGGCCGCGCGGAACACGTCCTCTGCGTCCCGCGCCACTCTCAGCGACGGGACCCGGCGCCGATCACGCCGCGCGCGACCGGCCTTTGTTTCGTGCGTCCGTTTCACGTTCCGGTTCCTCCGGTTGCGTCCTCGCCAGGTGCGCGACATCGTCGTTCTCCTCGTATTGAGTTGCGTTGGCTGGCGTTTCCGCCGATTCGTCTGCAGGGGTTGGGGGGACGAGAGCCCGAAAGCGCTTCAGCCACAGCCGCGCAGCCTTCCCCGGCTCAAGCGGACGGATGCGGCGCTTCAGCGGCGGAAACGCGACCCTCGGCGCCTCCCCGATTCCCGCGCCCGCAAGATCACGCTGTTCGGCCGCATCGGTCATCCGCGCGACGAAGCGCAGCAAATCGGCCTGCTCGAGCGAAAGCTCGCCGGTGAGTCCGGCGGCCTCAAGCACCGCGCGGTCGATCGCCGCACCCTCGCGGCGCGACCGTTCGGCGGTCCGTGCCGAGGCTGGACCGCCCCCTTGCCTGTCGCCCAGCCAGGCGATCCTCGCGTCGGCGAGCAGCGCCCTCAGCGCAAGCGATCGGCATTCCTCGGCGCCCAGGCCATCGAGCGCCTCGATGGCCTCGCTCGCCAGGGCCGCGCGTTGCGCGGCGGAATAAAACCGGCGCGTTCGCCCGCCCCAGCGGCAGGTGTTCGCCAGCACATAGGCGAGCGCCTCAAAATCAAAGCTGTCGGCCGTCAGCCCGGCAGGATCCCCCGGCCACGCGAGTTGCCGCTGCACGGCGCCATTGGCCGATCCGGCTTCGCCACGGGCACGGCCTGTCACCGACGCGCTCATTCGCGTCCTCCATCGTTATCGGCCGGCTCCTTTTCGGGTTCCAAGCCACTGGTTTCCTGGCCGGCCCTGGTTCCTCGCCCGGCGGCCGGTGGGTCGGTCGGACGGCCCGTACCGGCAATGCGGTCGATGGCCTCGACCGTGGACAATCCCTCGGCCTTGAGGCGCTCGACGGCAGCAAACGCTTCGCCGCGCGAGGAATACAGCGCCACCGACCAGGGATCGAGCACCAGCCGCGCCACGCGCCAGCCGTCCGGGCCATGCAGGACGAGTTCGGCGAACCGCCCGTCGGCGGTGGTCAGGCTTTTCAGCGCCTGCTCCATGCCGGGATCGCAATGGATGCGCTTTTCAGACTTCAGCAGTTCGACGGACTCATCCTTCTGCGCCAGGAAGATCACCCAGTCGGAGTTCTCCCAGGCGGCCCGCGCCGCCGGATTGGCATAATAATCGTTGACCGACTGCGTGCCGGTCACCAGCGCGCCGCGGTACTTTCGGGCCCTGCGGGCCGCGCCTTCGAGGAAAGCGCGGCTGCCGTCTCCTGACAACAGGTCCCAGGCCTCGTCGATGACAATCGCCTTCGCCCGGGTGCGCTCGCCGTGGTACATGCGCTGGGTGGCGAGAAACACCACCAGCATCAGCACCACCGCCTGCAGCTCGCCCCGGCCCTTGAGTTCGGCGAGTTCGAACACGGTAACCGCCTGGCCCAAATCCGGCACGGCCGAACCCTCGAACAACCGTCCCATCGCGCCGCCCGGGCACCAGGGCCCGAGCGCGGTGGCCATGTCGGATGCACGGCGGTCTCCGCGGGCTTCAAGATGCCGGCGCACTGCGGCGAGATCTGCGGCGTCGCCGGCCTCTTCCCAGGCCTGCGCGATCGCCTCGTGAATGAGGGCCGCCTCGATGTCGTCGATGGCACCCCTTCTCCGGCACATCCGCGAGAGCACACCCGCGAGCATCGCGAAGCACTCCTCACGGTAGTCGCCATCCGCTTGCGCGGCGGCCGAATCGATCATCGCGAATGGATTGAGACAGGCCGCGTCCTTGCCGAACGCGATAAACGTGCCGCCGAGCGCCTCGGCAGTGTGCTGAAACGAGCGCCCGTCGTCGATGACCACCGCCTCGCCGCCCGCGCCGACGATGCCGGACACGAGTTCCTGCATCAGCACCGACTTGCCGGAACCCGACTTGCCGGTAACGGCGACGTTGTAGTTGCCGGCATCGTTGGCGAACGGCGACCAGCCGGCGGGCTGGCCTCGCCGACCGATGAGCAATAGCGCCGGCGGATTGCCGGGCGCCAGGCGCTGGCCGCGCCACTCGCCATGCACGGGAGAGAGATTGATCGCCGAAGATGTAAGCAGCGTCCGCATGCGCCCCATGCGCGCCAGGTCCTCCGCGAGCCCGCCCGCGGGCACCATGGGAAGTCCGGCGAGCCAGGCGGGCAGCTGCACGTAACGCTCGGCAACCATCCGCCAGCCCTGGCCATGGTAGATCGCGCGCACCGCCTGCTCGGCCTCGTCCATGGCGTCAAGCGGCGCATACACCGCCACGGTGTAGCAAGCCCGCACCAGACGCTCGCCGTCCTTGAGCCGTTCCGTAACGAACCGCCAATCGCGCGCTTTCTCGGGCAGGCCCGGCAGGTAACGGGCAATGCCGGTGCCCGCCTGCTGGGTCGCGCGCGCCGCCTTGAAGACCGCGCGGTCGATGGCCGCCTCATCGCCGGTCACGACCGTGAGGCAGGTCAGCACCGGGCAGCCCGGCTGCAGGAACTCGCGATGGAAATCACCGATGAGCGCATTCCCCCGCCAGCCCGGCCAAACCTCCGGAAATGCCGCGGCGGTAAGCACCCGCACCCCGACGTCGGTCCCGTCCGGATGATGGAACACCAGGCCCGTAGGGACGACCGTAAGCGCGCGTCCGGACGCGGCGCACTGCACATGCAGCGGATCGCGGGGCGACCAGCGCCGCCCCGGGCGGCCCAGCCCCCCGTCGAGGCGCGCCCCCCCCCGCCCCGCCCCCCCCCCCCGCCATATCGGGCGCCGTTAACTCGGCGGCGAGCGAAAGAAGGTCGTCGGGGCCCAGCCGACGCGTTGCGGCGCCCGCGGAGGCTAAGGTGCCCTCCAGCGCGCGGCGGAAACCGGCGAGCGCCGTCCCGGGTACCGGACCCGGCAGCCCCGGCAGGGCAGCGCAGATGAAAACCCGGTAGTCGGAGAGCGTAAAGGGCGGGCCGCCCGCGTGCAGAGGCCGCCAGCCCGCATGCGAAAAATCCTGTTCGCGGCGATCCCGCATCGCCGCCTGGACCGCGCCTGCCTCGCGGCGCGGCGCGCCCCAGGCATCCAGCACCGCGCCGAACCGCGGGCTTGCCCAGTGGATCACCTGAACCACGCAGCGCTCAGGCGCAGCGTCGGCGAGCGTACCCGATAGCGCGCCCAGCGTCTCGGCGTCGATCCCCGCGAATGGCGGGATCTCGATCGCGAACCCGATGCTGGATGCGTTGACGTAGAGCTCTCTCGTCTCGTCGAAGGCGCGCCAGGGCAACAGCCCGTTCAGCGCGGCCGGCATCTCCGGCGGCGTCCACGGCTCCAGGCCCGCCGAGCCCTCGAACAGTTCGGGAAGCCGTGGCCGGATCACGGCGCCCTCCAGGCCGGTGGCGCGATCACGATGCGCACCCACGAGGCCTCGTGGTACACACCGTCGGTGTCTACGTACGGCGCGATCCACACCCGCCCGATGGTCTCGGGCCGGCGCAGGGCCCCGTCGGGAGGCAGTTCGGCCCCCTCATGTAGCCGCGCGCCTCCGTCGAGCGGCACGTCCATTTCCGATGTCGGATCGGCCGCATCCTGCTCCGCCGCCCCGCGATCGGGCATGTTGCCGCCGCCCTTGCCGTCCAGCAGGCGGGCCAACCACCCGAAAGGACGGCAGAACGCGAGACCGCCGTGCGCCGCACGGTCGCGGGCGGCCCCAGCAGGACCAGAAGGCTGCGGTTCGGCACGTTCCTCCGCGAGGCGTCCGTCCGCCGCACGTAGTCCGCCCCCCGCAGGGGGCGCCGCCGGCCGCACCATGGGATCGGCGGCGGCGACGCTGGCGCAGTGCGCGCCCTGAGCGGGCGGGCACTGCCAGTCCTCACCGACATGGCTCGCGGCGCAGCCCGAAAGCACCAGGGCGGCCGCCGCCGCCAACACAGGCGCGCGCAGACCCGAAAGATACTCTCCGTGCTCAATTGTCATTGTTCGTTCTCCCCAGGGTTTCCGTGTCCAGCCGCCCATCGAGCCGGGTGCCTTCGAGGAACACCACGGTCACCGAGGTGCCGGCCTGTAGCTGGATCACCGGCTGGTACTGCTCGGCGCGGCGAATCAGGTAGTCCGAGACCCGCCGTCCCGCCGAAGAGGCCCCGGCGCCGATACCGGCACGGCCGATGTCGTCAAGGCCGGTATTGGCGACTGCCGCCGAACTGCTGCCCGTGGCGATCGCCTGAGGTGCGAACGCACTGGCGACGCCCTGCCCTACGCCGGAGACCAGTCCCGCAAAGAACGCCTTCTGCACCAGCGCGCCCTCGCGACTCACGACGGGCCCGCGCACACCCGCTTTCCCGGCGCCCGCGACGAATCCCGCGACCTCGGTCTCGACCACGGTCCCGGGCTCGTCCCCGGAACAGGTAAGCGTGCGCAGCCGCGCGTAGACCTTCTCCGAAGACAAGTCCCCATAGGCCGCGCCCGTGACGGTGCAGCCTTCGAGATCGACGGCCTGCGCCGTCCGTTCCTCCGCTGCGGTCCAGGCGGGACTCGTGATGCGCAGCAGGACCGGGCGCGGGTCCCCCTGAGAAGCGATCCCCGCGGAGGCGTCGACGCCAGCGATCACCACCGCCTCGGCGTGACTGCCGGCCGGCAGCCAGTCCGACAGCGATTTCGCATCCTCGCCCCCGGCCTCCCGGAACGTCGGCCCGTCGAGTGAAAAGCGCTCGATCATCGGCGGCGGCTCCTGCGGCCCGACCGATTCGTCCGGCGAACTGTCCAATGAGACAGCATCGCCGCTACGCAAAGCGCCTGACGGGGCGAATACATCAGCGCCGGCAAGCGGGCCATTGGGGGTGGACCCGTTGGCGGCGCGGCCCCTCTCGGCTTCCCGGTAGGCCGCCGTGAGGCGGTCGAAGATGTCCCTGGCTTCGTCGGCGTTTTCGTCGATTTCCACAAGCAACTTCCGGTTTTCATCCGCGAGCTGCTGGTTGGCGTTGCGCAGTTCGCGCAAATCCGCCTCAAGCGTGCCGATCCGGGCTTCCGAGCGCCGCGTCCAGCTGTCCTCCGCCGTGTCAGGTCCGGCCAACTCCGCCGCGATGCGCGCGGCGGGCGCGGGCGTCTTGCCGCCAGAGCCGGACAGCCACACGGCGATCGCGATGAGCGCTACCGCCGAGACCGCCGAGAACAACAGGACTTGGCGATTGCGCACGCTCCGGGCGCCTCCATCGGGCGCTGCCGCCGAGGCACGCCGGCTGGAACTCGATTCCCTGCTCATCGCCCGTGCGCCTCGCGCACGACGACCGCCACGCGGCCAGCGACAAAGCGACCATTCGCCGGAATGCCGGCCGCGGGCCCACTGACCCACACCGCCACGACACTCCGACTCAGGCGCGCGGCCAATGCCGGTGCGTCCACAGGGGCGTCGGTGCCCAAGGCGAACACCTCCGCGTCAAATTGCGGTCCACGCCACACTTCTAGAGCCACGATCTCCGCGAGGGCGCTGGGATCATGATCGTCCGCTTCGACCGAATAGCCCTCGGGCAGCACTCCGCCCGCTACGGCCCGGATTAGCCCGGTTATGGCAGAGACGCGGGTATCGCCGAGCACGGTCGGCGGCGGGCTTGGTCTTTCGGCGTCTGAGCCGCGGATCAGGATCTGCGCGGGACCGCGGGCCGTGGGGTTGAGCGTCAGCCGATACGTAAAGCCATTCTCCGAGCCGACGAACAAGGCCATGGGCGCCTGCGGCGCGGCGGAATCCGGAGCGGGCCGAAGATAGATGTCCCCCGAAGCCGCATCGTGCTCGACCGCAAACCCGCCGGGGGCGCGGATCACCCGCGCGATCCGGTCGTCCACGAGCGCCACCCGCACAATCCCATCCGCCGACACTTCGGCAGCGAGCTCGGCGTGGTCGGCAGCCTCCAGAATGCGCGTTCCCGTGCTCGCCTCCGTGGCGAAGCCCACAGGCATTTTCAGCAAAAGCATGGAGACCAGCGCGAAGGCGCGACTTTGCATCCTCAGGGTCATATTCATTTTTCCTCCTCGAGATCCTCGAACCGCAACAATCCCAAGCGCCCGCCATCGACGCGGAAGGCAAGCCGGTAGTCTTTGCGCTCGCGCGCGGACTCCTCGCGCCCGATCCACGTGGCGAGCTCCCCCCGCACGTCGACCGTCAGCGTGTCGGGATCGGCGTTGATACGCGAGGGATAAAAGGCGCTCGACAAATCCCGCCGCGCCATGCGCTCGGCCTCGGCCGCCACCCAGGCGCCGATCGCGCCCCGAGCTTCGGCCGCGCTCATCCGCGCCGCCGCCTCGCGCACGTGTCCGGCGTTCTCCGGAGTCAGCGTCAGCAGCGTTACCGCAGCGGTGCGCGCCGTGTCCTCCAGGTAGCGCCGGCCCGCCCAGGAACTGCCCACCTCCCACACCGGCCCGGAAACTGCCGGCACCAGCACGGTCACGGCCTCGCGCCCGGCGAGTCCGACCGACAGCGCCAGGTTCGCGACAAGCGACAGCCCCAGCAGCACGGCCAGCACAAGGCGCGTGTCGCGGGCCTTGCGGCCCTCGGCTTCCCGAACCTCCCTTCGCATGGCTTTCCGTCCTATCAGCCCAGGTAGCGGCGCACATGACTCGGCGGCGTGGCCTTGAGCCGCAGCGCGAAGTCCGGCAGAAACCAATAGAGTGCGTAGTGCACGACGTTCGCGCCGCCCCCGCGCTTTATCCGGCGCAACAATAGCCAGCCGCTCACGCCGGCCACCAGCCCCGTGACGAACGCGTTGGCGGCGAGCCCGAGCAATGCCGGACCCAAGAGCGCCGCGGCCTCGTCGGCGGTCCAGAACAGCCAGCGCTCCGGATCGTCGAGACGGCGGGGGATTGCGTGCCGCGCGGGATCGGTCATTTTCTTCGTGCCGGTCTCAGACGATCGCCGTGCCGACCAGGCCTGTAACGACGCCCACACCCGCGCCCGCCGCAATGCCGACGCCGACCGCGCCCAAGAGCTGCTGGGTGTTGAAACGCATCACCGAGCCGACCAGCGCCGCACCCACGGCCAGCGTGGCCGCGAGCTGCCCGCCGGTGCCTCCGACGATGTTCGTTACCGTAGTCAGCGGCCCCTGGAAGGTCGTGTCCGAAGAGGCCAGCGCCGCATCGGCGCCAAGCACCAAGGCCAGCGCCAGGATGGCAAACGCCCCGAGCGGCCCGACCCTGTTGGGGGCTGCCACGATCGTGGTGATCAATGCAACGCCCCTGTTCCGCGGAGCATGGAGCAGCCGCGTGCAGCATTGACGTGCGCCGTCCCTCATCACGCAGCTCTCCGGTCGCCCACGCGCTCGTCCGAGGTCGAGGTCATCCGCCTGGCACCCGCCCATGACTCGAGGTCGGCGCGCGCGTAGCGGATGCGCCTGCCGAATTTGTGGAACGCTGGTCCCTCCCCGGTCACGCGGTAGCGGTCCAGCGTGCGGGGCGACAGCCCCAAAAATGCCGCGGCCTCGCGCGTACCCAAAAATTCCATTGCTTTGTCTTCCACGGAAGTTCCTCCTTCTTGGTTGTTGGTGATATCGGTCTCGATGGACCTCGCCGGTTTGCCGGCCAGGACAGCGTCAATCGCCGCGCGCTCCGCCGGACCGCATTGGGCCGCCATCCATTCGCGCACCCGCTGCGCTGTGCCGAGGCGGGGCGATGCGCCAGCACGCAGCCTCGCGACGAACGACGGGTCGCCCGACGCTTCAAGCCCCAGCATGTAGGGTTTGGTGCTAGTTATCTCGATGAACGCCTCGGTCTCGGCCCGAAACGCAGCGCCGATCGGTGGCTCGCCGAGGAAAGCGAGCAACTTGTCGGCGGTGTCGAGCCGCGGGACGCGCCCGCGCATCAGTCGCTGCACGAAGGAAGGATCGCCCATTGCTTCGGCGCCCAGGCGTGCCGGCGCCGTTCCAGAATGGTCGAGATACGACCGCACGGCGTCGCGCAGATCTGTCATGAGATCGTTCATGGAGCAGAACATTACGGGGAAAAATAGTAGTTGACAATAGTTACTTATAGTTAATACGCTATCCTTTGCGGACATCAATGCGAGGATCTGCGATGGAAAACGACCCGGTACGACAGAAAATCCGCGACCTGCTGTGGAAGCGAGGGCTCAACATGCGCGAGGCATCAATGGCCATCGGCCGCAATGTGAGCTACATGCACGGTTTTCTTGAGCGCGGCATACCCAAGGTGCTCTCTTACCAGGACGCGTACAAGCTTGCGAAGGTGGTCGGCTGCCCGGCGGAGGAACTGCACCACGCCGAGCGCCCGCCACGCCGGAAGCGGGCTGGAGCGGGTCCACCGCGGCGCGCCAGCATGGAAGCGCCTCACGGCCGGCTCGCCGCCATCCCGGAGGTCGAGGTCGACGCCTCGGCTGGACCAGGTGCATTGACCGGCGAGTTCGTTGCCGAGAAGGCGCGCTGGTTCCTTCCCGAAGCAATGATCCGCTACGAGGGGGGCGCCGCCCCCGACGCCATCCGCGTGCTCCGCGTGCGGGGCGTGTCCATGAAACCGGAACTTTCCGATGGCGACCGGCTCTTAGTCGACACGTCCCGTCGCGTCCCCGCGACTGGCGAAATGTTCGTGTTGTGGGACGGCGGCGGACTGGTCGTCAAGCGAGTTGAGCCCATCAAAGGCAAGCATGACGAGCCCGCGCTACAGCTGAAATCAACGAACCCCGACTACGGCGATTACACCGTCCTGGAATGCGATGTACACATCGTCGGAAAGGTACTATGGACTGTGCGGAAGGTTTGAAACTCTGTTACCGGATGTCAAACTCGACGGCCCGCCAGTAGCGGAAGCCTGACTTGGCCAACTACGGTGCGTCCAAGCGGAGAAGGGCAGGCCGGATCGCGCACATGTCCGGGCTTTCTTTCGGATGATCCGAGCAGTGCCGGCCGCGGCCCCACCGTAGATCAGCCCATTTGCTAGAGTGCTCATCAACTCCGTCCACCAGAGAAGCTCAATTACCTCGCGCCAGGGTCGCCGCAGTACTTGACCGTCCACTAAAACGGGGTAACTCCAAGGCTCTCTCTCGCAATATTCGTCGTGTTCATCTTGCTTGTCGGCCTGATTGATAAGGCGAGGACCTACCGCCGAATCTGCATACGGTTCAGCACGATGCGGCCATGCAACAGCGCCATCAGCGCATGGCCCGCGGCGCAGATCAGCAGGATGTAAGCCGCGATCTGGTGCGCCGCCGCGGCCATTTCCTCGCCCGGTCCTGCCTCCATGACCTGCGGCAGGTCTAGGCCGAACCAGCGCACCCATGCCCGCCAAGATCGGTCTCCAACCAGCCCAAGGCGGTCGCGCCCAGCGGCAGCACGTAGCGCACGAGGTGCCCCAGGCGCGCTATGCGCGCATTGGCTCGCGAAAGGATATAGCTGGTGGACGGCGGACGAAACTCCAGGCGCACTGTAGTCCGCGCCATCATCAGCACGAGCAAAGATACTCCCACGGAGATGTGGAAATCGTACAGAAGATCAATGTCGAACCGGGTCATCACGAAACCGCACGCCCATTGAAAGGTGAAGCCGACCGCCATCAGCCAGTGCAGAACACGCGCCGCCAAATGGTACCGCATAACGAGGCGGGTGTTCCAATTCGGCGGTTTGGTGTGCTACCCAAGAATTGGACGGAAGTCGCCGAATCAAGCAGGCGGCACGCTGGCGTGAGGGCCACGAATGCGGCGCGCGAGAAATAATCCGGGAGTGGATTTTCGACGGCCCGGAACGCTACCGCTGCTAATGCCGAGAACCGCCTACCGCCTGCCTCACTTCCGCATCGATCCAAGCGATTACTTCATCGCCGTCTGGAGCGGGGGGCGAATCAGGTTGCGGATCGGACGGCGGCACTATGCCGAAGGTTTCCGGCATCGCGCGCGGCGCGGGCGCAGGCTCGCGGGCCGGGGCGCATCCGGCGACTATCAACACCAGCAGCGCCAATAGCAGCAGAGGCCAAGTAAGGAAACGGAGCCACATACGGCCATTTTGGCACCACCGCCCGCACATTGCCTAGCGCCAGGGGCCGGGGCCGGTCAGTTGCCGCTTGCAGATCCGCCGACGGTCTAGCCACGTCGCCAGATCGTCGCGGCCCAGGCCGTCTGGCGGATCCCACGTGATGTCGTGCGCCCGCAGGGGCGCTTGGGCGGGGGCGTCCGGCAGAGACCCTTGCGGCAGGCCGCAGACAGCCAGTATTTCGCCTGCGGATTCGGTTCGTGACTGGACGTCCGCCACGGACGGTATCGTGGCCGGACCGAGAACAACAGGGCGACGGTCTTCGATTTTTTCTACTACTGACAAGTAGTACTCTTTTCACATTATTTCTACCATTATCGTAGGTGTATAGTCTGAAATAGGGCCTGTATTCGTAGTAGCCGGCACAATCATTCAATGCTCCGTCTCTTCTTCCTGCGCGCCACATTCTGTTCGTTGTGAGTTTCGGTGATGATCAATGCGCGAGCCAATCATGCTCAAGCAGGTGAGGGATTCTGATCCGATGCGATCCGGGGAGAATGGCACGACAGGGCTTTTGAACTCACGCCCAATCTGCGCGAGCAGTTTCTGGGGAAACGAAAGAATGATGTGGCACCTGCTGGCAGCGCTCTCGGCTTCTCCGATTCAGGCGGATTGACAAATGACGCGCGTCCGCCCGAGCATCTTTCACTTCCCTCTCATCGTGGGTATTCAAGCGAAAGCAGTGCTTGTAGTGCTTGTAGTGCATGCACTACAACAGCGCGCCACGCAGCATCTTGCGCCATTTCAAGCGAATGACGCGTACCGCAGCACGACCGCAGGAATTGCAAACTCGGCCACTCAGGCGTCGTTCGAACTCTCGTCCAGCTCCTGCACGACCTGGACTACCGCCTTGCGCCAACCGCCGGGCTGTGTGCGAAGGATCTCCGCAGCCACCGCACATCGCATGCCATCCCAATCCAGACCAACCTGGTGCGCCCAAGCCCACACGCAACCCTCGAGCCACGAACGCTCGGCCTTCTTGGCGTCCGCGGCCGAGAGTGACGCGGCCAATTTGCGACCGAGCCGCACGCCCGCGCCTCCTGCGGTCTCGGCCTGCACCAGCGCCTCGACCTTCTCGGCAAGTTCGGCAAGGTCAGAAGGCGATTGCTCGTGCGCCTGCACCGTCACGGACCAGCCGCCGGCTTCACTGCGGGCGATTTTCGCGGCCACCGCGCCGCCGCCGCCACCCCGGCCCCGGCGTCGCATGAACACCGTGCGCCATTGCTCTCGCGGGCTCGTCTTTCCGAACAGTGCGTCATGCAGAGACTGCGCCGGCACGTGTCCCGGCGAAAGCCGCTTCGCGCGACGCCGGGCGTCCTCCAGGGCAAGTCCATCCGAGCAGGCATCGGCCAGCCGATCCGCCGCCCGTCCGGACAATTGGTGCATGACCGGCCGGACCAGGCGCGCAAGCCAGTCTTCGGCGAACAACGCCCGTGAAGTGCGCACCGCCCGTGCCACTGTGCCGCGGTGACAACCGATCTCCGCCGCCAGCGCCGACTGGTTCGCGAAGACACCCTCATCAATCATGGCTTGCCACTGCACGGCATTTTCCAGCGGCGAGATACTCTCCGTCCATGCGTTCTCGCTGTGCATCAGCGCCGCGCATTCTGCATCGGAGAGCGAAGCATCACGCACCTCGGCCCGCCATTCGACGCCGGCTCTCCTGCAGGCCTCAAGCCGCCGCACGCCAAAGATCACTTCCACCGAGTGCGTGTCTCCGGGCGGCAGCCGCCTGGCGAGTCCGGGCTGCTGCTGTCCGTTGCGCTTGATCGACTCCGCGAGCTCATCAAGCGACCACTCCTCCATGCCCGATCCGGCCCGGTTGTGGAAGCGCCACGGCCGAACGGTCGAGGGATCCAGGGATTCCACCATCGCCTCCGGCGCTGTATCCGCAGTTGAAGTGGTATTGCGCGCCTCGGCCGAGGATGCGGTTTCAGTGTCGGCGGCAGCCTTGGCGGCGGGTGTTTGATTCTTGGCCATCAGTGGTGTTCTCCGTCGTTTACGGCGGCGTGGAAAGCACAATGGAGTGGTCCCTTACCGGCCTGGGGGCGGGCACGCGCCAGCCGCGTCTGGTAGCGCGGGGCTTGTTGGCGCCTGCGGGTCATGGCCTGAATTCTACCGCTTTCTGTCGGGCGATAGGGCGTTTATCGGGCAAACGGCTACAAATGGCACGCTCGATTGCCGGCTCGCGCCCGTAGCGCATGATAATTCAAGTGCCTGCCCCATCGCCGGATCGATTGCCGCGCGGCAATCGCGCCCACGGCGTAAACGGTGGATCGGAAACGGCCGTTACTGCTTGGCCAGCCTCACGTGCAGCAGGGCGCGCCAAGGGACGCGCATCGGCTGCGCCCCGCTAGTTTCGCAGCGTCTTGTCCGCCTCCTCGCTGGGCAGCAAGCCCATCGTTCGGGCGCGGTGCACGGTGTCATAGCGATTACGGGTCGAGACCTTGGCAAATAGCTTGCGCACATAGTACCGGACCGCCTCGTAGCCCATGTCGAGCTCCTTTGCAATCTCCTTGTCGGTGTGCGTCGCAAGCCGACGCAAAACCTCGCGTTCCTTGACGGAAAGAAGCTGCAGGCCAAAGGACTCTTCAGCTTCCTCCCGCGCCGCCAGCGCGGTTCGCAGTTTCTGGGCGGTCGCATGGATGGCCTGGTACTCTGCGCTCGCGACTATCCGGTCGAGCAGCGGTATCACCAGCGCCCTCTCTCGTGCCAGCGGGCGCGCATAGTCGGCCCTTTCGAAGAGCCGCAACGCCTCGATCACATGGGCGGCGGCCGCATCCTGATCCCCAGCTTCGACCTCCAAGCGGGCGGACAAGGCCAGCGCGCGCATCAGCGTGCGGATCAGCGAGCGACTCAAAGCCGTTTCACGCAATCCGCCTGCCAGGTCGCGCGCGGACTCGAACGCGCCCTGCGCGGTCAACAGGCGCAACCGAGCGCTGGCAATTGCTTCCATCTCGCGCCATCGCTGCTCCACAAGGTCAAGACACGCCTGGTTGGACTCGGGCAGTTGATCGGCGCTCCATGCCCGCACCGCCTCTTCGCTTCGCCCTCCGGCCACCAACAGGGAAACGCGCTGTGCGGACCACAGCCTAGCCAGTGCCGCCCGATCCGTGGCGCGCGCGAATTCCCGCGCCTGCTCTATGCCCGCCATGGCGCTCTCATGACTGTCGTGATACCAGGCCAGTTCGGCTGCGACACCGATACTCGCGGCATAAGCGTCGAACCACGCAGAGTATTCACCAAGCAAGCGCGCCGATACGGGCGTATTGCCGAGCACCGGCGTGCTCGCGCAACACTCGAGTTCGAGCTCGGCCTTGAGCACCCCACCGATCATTACCGCGCCCGTGTCGCCCACATGGCTCTGAGCGATGTTGAGCCCGCGTTGATACCTCCGTTCCGCTTCCTCGGTGCGGCCCCGCGCCATCGCAGCGATCCCCAGCTGCAACTCGACCTGCGGCAGCAGGTACACGGCGGTGGGACCGAGGTCTGCGCTTGCGCTTTCCGCCCAGCCCACGGCTTCATCGAATTCCGCCTTCTCGCTGTGCGCCATGCTGGTTCCAACCTTGACCATACCGCGCAACAATGGATCCAGGTCGGGCCGGCGCGCCAGTTCGGTGGACTTCGACAGCAGCGTGTCGTAGCGCGGGAGCAGACTGCAGCCCAAGATGTCAATCATCCCAAGCACGAGCAAATGGTCGGTCTGCAGCTCCTCGTCTTCCACGCCGACCCGATCGCGCGTGAATCCGGCACTATCGACGGCGGCGCGCTGGTAAACCCGTCTCGCCTCCTCAATATCCCCCGACGACATCAGCGCTAGGCAACGGACTAGCGCCAGACGCGGTCGGGCGGAAATTACTCCCTGCGTCAGGCAGCCGTCCAGGGACCGCAGGGCATCCGTCCCCCGCCGAATCCAGAGCTTTACGCCGCCCGCCTGTTCGGCGATGGTGCCGATCAGTTCGTTGTCGCCGGCTTCGGAGGCATGGCGAAGTGCGTCCAGGTATTGGCCGCGTTGCGCCAGCGCATTTGCGATGCCGACATGAATCGAGCGGAAGCGATTCCGATCGTCGCGAAAGAGTTTGTCGGCACAGTACTCGCGGATCAGGGGATGCAGGCGCATCGCTGCACCGTCCCTTCCAACGGATTGCAACAACCCGTTCAGGGAGGTGATCGCACCGAGACGACGCATTGACTGACGCCTCCCGGTCGCCTCGTCGATCAGTGTGGCGTCGATCCAATCGTACAGCGCGATCTCCATCACGAAATCGCGGTCCTTCGCCGACAGCCCGCGCCAAAGCCTCGACTCAATCCAGGCCGCGGCCGTATCACTTTTCCCCAGGTCGCTTATCTCTGTGCCGGTCTGCAGCGCATTGCGGTACAGAGGCAACGCGATAGGCCAGCCCGCGGATTCGTTCGCAATGTCCGCCAACTGCTCGCGCGGCAGCGGCTTGTCGAAAAATTGTGCAATCTGCGCGGGGGTGAAGCGCAGGTCTTCGGCAGTCAGAGTATCGCCGCGGCCTTCCAGCATCAGCGTCCCCACGTCCAGCCCCTGCGGGCGTTCGCGAAACGCCAATGCGAAATGAAGGTTGCGCGGCGCACGGTCCAACAAGGCATTTATGAGAACGACTGCCTCGGGATTCCGCAGCCGGTCCAACTCGTCAAGCGCCAGGACACACGGCCGTTGATGCTTCCGAATTGCACGCAGCAGCAGCTCAATTCGAAAGTCCGCCGCTGAATCCGCGGGGCTCTTCGAGGCGTATGGGCGGTCCGCCTCCGCCTCGCCGGAACCTGGGTCGAAAACGCTCATGCCCGCCTGTTCGAACGCGAGCGACAGGTACGACGCCACTGACATCGGATCGTCCTCCTCGTCGAACGAGAACCAGGCAACCGCGACACCTTCGTCTCGCAGGCGCTGACAGCACCGGCCCAGCAACGCCGTCTTGCCGAACCCGCCCGGCGCCTGCAACACGGTCAGGCGCCGGGCAATCGGAGAACATCGATTCTCCAGGCCCGGGCGCGCGACATGGCCGAGCACCGCGTCCGGCATTTCCACCTTATGGGTCAGCAACCAGGAGCCGGCCGCCGTATCGGGCGCGCGACCTGTTGCTGCCGAGCCCACCGGGCACTTCTCCGAGGTTTCGTTTCGCTCAATACCGTCATCGTCCGACATGTAATTCTCCTTCGCCGGCGGATCCCACATGCGGCACCGCCTTAGCTCAAATTTACCATGTAATGCACAGATCCAGACCAACAGATACCCACTCTCAGCCTAAAGGCCTTCAAGATCATCATCTTGGCGTTAAAGTAATGAATTAATGTACCACCTATAACAGTATTTCTTATTAATATAGAAACTACTACGATAGTAGTTTTTTGCCGGAGTTCGGATGCGATGCACGGCAAAAGCCAGCGATTCACGGACCCATATCGGTCTGCATTGAGACCTAAAAAAGCCGGCGCACTGCGGGGGGCGGCGCGCCGGCCGGGCTCCCCGCCTGAGAAGTGAAAAAGGCAGGAAGCCAAAAGCGAGTTGTGCGGCCGCCCGCTCCCAAGGAAAGCGGATGAAGAAGGCTCACCATCGCGGGCGGCCGCACCGGAGGCATTCAGTCCATCAAGATCACAATCCTGCACATAGGGAGAGCACATTGTTTCATGGTTTTAGCGGTGCGAAAAGGATGCTGGTTAAGGCGGTATCCCCGAATCCAGCCGCATGGGCGGGATGAAAATGCGGAGTTCAGGCATCAGCGATGTTACCCGGCCTTTCAGTCCCGCCGTCACGATGGCCCGAATCCGCTTCGGACCTGTTTCCACGGCTACCATATCGACTCGCCGGGCAGCGGCGGTCCGAAAAGCAAGTTCAGGGTCGCGAGCGTAAAGCACGTAGAGCCCGGTTGACAGGCAGTCGGCCCATAATGGCGACTCCGCCAGCACCGTAACGCTGACGAAGCGCATGGGTACCGGCTCGCCGGTGCCTGGATCGATAATGTGCCTGCCCCTCTCAGACCCGGCGCTGGTTGCAATCGAAAATTGCCGCCCTGAAGCGCCGGACTCTTGAGGCACATAGTCCCGCAGAGAAATTTCCAATACCCGCTGATCGCGACTTGCGGGACTCGCTACCGCCACGGCGGCAAATGTCTCCCGCCCCATCAGGCGGCGGTCCGGTCCGGTTTTCGGAGCAGGCCGCCACCAGAATACCTGGCCCCCAAAATCCACGGTTACCGCACGAATCGCAGCCGCGTTGTTTGCGTGTTCGATCGCGGCCGCAGCGTCCTCCAGGGCCTGTCCCTTGCCAAAACCGCCGCTATCGAGATTGGCGCCCGCATGGCGCTTCGTGTAGGCGCTGCTGCCCGTAAGGACAAGATCGGGGAAGCTGGCGGAGATCGGGCCACCCCGGTGGATAGCCTCCGCGCTGGCGCCGGCTACCGGGTCGAAGCCCCGGCGCGTTGCTCGCCAGCAGGCCCTTGCCCCCTCAATATCCCTAGAAAGGCCTGCGGGCACGGTGATTTCGTGGCCCGCCGGCGCGCTGTTCAGGAGGGAAAGGGCAGATTGCGGCTCCCAGGCCGAGAGACGCCGGTCGGCTTGACGCACCGCTTCCAAAACCGCCTCCGAAGCCGCCAGGACGGCAGCCCGGTCGTCGCCCTGGATTCGCAAGTCCAGCCGGGTATCCATGATCCACCAGGATCGTTCCAGACTGACCCACGCCGGCTTGGCCGTCGCGCAGGCACCCAGCGCGAGCGATGCCAAGCCAAGCCAAATCTGTCTGGGCACAGTCTGCTTCACACTCCTTTTACGGGGAGAATCGCTGCTTCAGTAGCCCGCCCTCGTGAATCAGGTAGCCGAGCACCCACAATCCGGAAGCCAGCAGGTGGGTCGCGATCCAGACTCGTTCCCAGAACGGGTTCAGGCTAGTTTGAATCAGGTACCCGGACGCAATCATGGGCACACAGCTTGACAGCAAGATCCGGCCGCTGCGTTGGCTCTCCGGGTGATCGGCGGACAATCGGCGCCAGGCATGCGTGCGCCACAAAATTCCCAAAGCGAACACCAGAAGCGGAGCGGACCATACATGCATATGGCGCACATCGGGCTGCCAGGGATGATTCACCACGGCGAACTCGTCCGTGGGAGGCACGAAATAGATCATCCACGCATAAACCAATCCCACCAGTGACACCACGGCCGAGGCAATGCGCATAGTCCAGGCTGTGGCGCTGTTCAATGCCCTTACTTTCCCTCAGCGTCCCGCGATTCCGCTGGCTCTCCCATTTCCGACTCGGGAGAACCAGATTCCAAACCCTCATCGGACTCCTCCAGAATCTTGTGGAGCGCCAACGCGAGCCGCACCGCTCTCGCGGTAGCACGGCCGGTCAGCGTGGCGCCGGTCACATTCCGAATCTCTCGGTTCAACTGAAGTTCCGGTCCCAGGCTCTTGCCCAGGAATTGCTCGTACCAGGCACGACGCGGAATGTACTCCTGCGGTTCGTCAAATCGGAGTATCTCGACTCGCGCCACACTGCCGTCAGCCGCTACCGCTACCATCAGTACCTCTGCCGCGGTGCGCACCCTATGGCTGTCAAAATAGGCGGCGCCAGCCATCTTGCCCTCACAAGTGGCGGCATACTGATAAACAATACTGGCGCTCTGTTCGATGCCGCTCAGCGCCTTGATCCCTTCCTTTTGTTCGCCGGTGAGAAAAATGGTGCGACGGTCAATCCCGCAGCCGGGAAACGCCAGTTCCAGCGCCTCTTCCTGCGACAGGAACACAGCGGCGCCCGCCGGCGTAACGAATGCAATGACGCTGACAGTCGCCGCCATACACCTTGTCATGCCGATCATCGCCCCGCACAGACGGGACACCAGCGAGGTCGCCGGCGTCATGACGCGCGGCTCAGTAGATATAGCCGAGCCCCAGGTTCCACTGATCCACACTCGTCTTGCCGTCGTTGCTCCAGTTCTGAAAGTCGAATTTGAGAACCAGTTGTTCCATTGGCCAGTAGGAAGCGCCCAGGGTCAGGATATCCGACTTCCTGGACGGGTTGCGGGCATAGCCTGCGGGCACCTGGTCCTGCGTATCCAGGGTTTCCCAGCGCAAGAAGGGAGAGAACGCTGCCTGACCATCGCCGCGGCGGTTTAACATGTCGTAGCTGGCCTCAAGGTAGTAACCGTTCAGACGGCTGCCCACCGAACTGCTCCCCGTGTAGCCGAGCACCTCGTTAAGCCGGGCAGCGTCGCCAATGGTTCCGCGGGCCCACAGTCCGCGCAGGCCCAGCCCCCCGAACTTCCATGTGGCGTGCACATCCAGAAGCCTTGTTGACGCGTCAATCGTTTGCCCGCTCGCGTCCACCAAACCCTGACCGGAATTTCCAATATAGGCCGAAGCGCCGATCAGGAACCCCGGCGTGCCGTCCCAATCCAAGCGGCCCACCCAGGCGACATCTTCGGCAAGCGCATTCGCGCCCTTCTGGCGACCCCCGCGTATCCCAGACGAGGAAAAGGCAGCGCCGCGCAAGCCGTTCACCAGGTAGCTGCGGTAGCTCAAGCCGCCCATCTTTCCGAACACGCCTATGCCGTTTTCACGCCAGGTTGTCGGCAGGATGGCCTTTTCCACATTGGGCCGCTCCGTGAACGGAAACTGCGGCGGCTCGTGCAGTTCGTTATATAGGCCCACAGGCAGCAACAACAGGCCGGAGCGAAAGCTGAGCGAGGGCTTCCACAGGTAGTCCAGGTAGGCGAACTCAACCGAAGCGGAGCCCGAGGCGCTGGTGCTTGCGTGCTCAAACTCAAGCTCCGAGTTCATCACCCACTTGTCACTGAACTTGTAGCCGACATAGAGCACGCCACGCAAAAAATCCACTGCGTCCTTCTTGCGGGACGGCTGGCCATCCTCGCGCTCGCCGGAAAAGTTCTCATACAGCATTTCCCCGTAGCCGCCCACGGACAGGCCCTGACTGACCTGGTACACCTTCGAGGCGGCAGCGCCCATCCCGTACATTCCCTCTCCCTTGGCCTCCGGAGGCTCTTCACCCATCCTGAGCGATTCCAGCTCAGCGGCCAGAATGCCGATCTGACGCTGCAGTTCCTGGACCTGCTTCAACTGCTCCAGTGCTTCAGTCATCGACTCAATGCGTTCCTGCAACTGCTCCACCTGGTTTTCAATTTCCGCGCTGGAAGAAATAACGCCCGCCAATTCCTCGAATCGCCGTTCCAGTTGTTCCACGCGCTCCTTCGCGGTTACGGCGGAAGATTGTGCAAGAAGAGGCCCGGACGACAGGATCATCAAGGCACAGAAGAAGACGGGGAGAGTTCCGGAATGAATACTGGCGCTGTGCATATTGCGCTCCGTTGGCGGCGTCGTGGTTGCGGAGCTTAAACGGATACCCGTCCGGGCTTTACATCAGGCAATACAATCCATGATGGCAGGGCGCGCCGGAAAATGAACATCTCTGCCGTCCGCATGCAAGGCAGTATATCAACTTGTTGACGCCGCCTTCGCGCATGGTGCTGTTCCCGCCTGGAAGCAAAAGCGCGGACCGGCGACTTGGATAAAATGCCACCACGTATGCAAGCGTCAACCGAAACGATGACCGCGGCCGCCTTGGCAATCGGGTTTGTTTTGCTGTTCTTTGCAGGCATTGAATTTGCGTCCCGATTCGCTACCCGACGCCGCCGGAAGAATTCGGAATTGAACCGAAGGCTCAATGAGTCCATCGCCCACCTGGAAGAAGCGCTGGCGCAACGCCACGGCATGGAGAAGCAGCTTCGCGAAGGCTACAAGATGGCCGCCATGGGAACGCTCTCTGGCGGTATGGCCCACGAGTTGAATAATGTTCTGCAGCCGATCGTCACGCTGACCGGACTCAGCCTCGAAGGACATGACCTTCCCGCGCAGCACAGGGACAGGATGAAGGAGATCCTGGCAGCGGCGGAACAGGGCGCCCATATCGTGCAAAAAACCTTGGCATTTGCGCCTGGAGAAGTCCGGGAAACGCACGAAATCAATTTGTCCGACAACCTTGACAGCCTAGTGTCCGTAGCGACGGACTCCCTTGCGCCCGGGATCGAGATTCGGACACAGGTCATTGTCAAGAACGGTTGCATTTGTGTTAATCGGGCGGAATTCAGTGAAGTCATCAGCCAGCTGCTGACCAATGCTGCCGAAGCAATGAACCATAATGGCCGGATCACGGCCGGTCTCGAAGCCCTCGACCTGAATACGGATGCCGCCTATGAGCAGGGGTTAAAGGCAGGCCCTTATCTGCGGGTAACCATCGCCGATCAGGGGCCTGGCATTCCCCGAGGCGTCAAGAACCATATCTTCGAACCCTTCTTCAGTACCAAGAGCGTGTTGCGCGGCGACGGCTGCGGCCTGGGCTTGGCTGTTGTCTATAGCCTGGTCCGTGGCTGGAACGGCAATATCTCGGTGGATTCCGCTCCCGGAAACGGAACGGAATTCAGTGTCCTGATCCCCAGAATGGAAGACTGATCAATGGCCACTGTGCTACTGGCCGACGACAATGCCTCCGTCCGCTATGCCTTGGCAATGCTTCTGCGCGGCGCGGGCTACACCACACTGGAAGCAAACGGCGGCCACCGTGCCGTTCAGATCGCGGCGGCCGAGCACCCGGATGTAATCGTGGCCGATCTCAACATGCCCGACATGGGCGGCGTGGAAATGCTCGAGCAGCTTCGCAAAGCCGTCCCGAAGAGCGGCTTTGTAGGCCTGTCCGGGGGCGGGTTACATCAATTGCCGGAAGTATCCCTGAACCTCGCCATGCGGGCCGGCGCCGGTGCTGCACTGACCAAGCCGGTAGGAAACAAAGATCTGCTGAGGGCGATCAAGGCGGTTTCATCCAACAAGAATCGTTAAGCTGCGCCCAAAGGCCCTGTCAAAGCATCCTGGCGATGACAAGGCTACGCGGCATGCGCACCCGGAATTGCGCCTCAAATCCCAGGCTGGAACCTGGGTTGTTCATTTGCTGCGCCATTGAGCGTTAAATGGATTGTGAAGACGGAAGGCAGCGACCGCCTGCCCGATGAGCGTGATCGCCTCTCGGGACGAATCTGCGGTCGAGGGAAGACCGCATTTTCCGTTGCAGCCTACCCGCGCAGCGAGTCGATGGATCGGAACGACCCACCAGGTATGCGGTATTTCCAGCTTTCGTCCCACACCTTCCCGTTACCAGGCGCAATGGACTCGTTGAGCCCGTTGAGGGTGCGGAACGGCTCTCCCGTGTCCTCGCGCACCCAAACGCTTCTCCGTGCGCTCGCTTTGTATTCCCTACGCTTGTAGTTGCGAAATATCTCGAAACCCTCCGGGAAATGCACATCGTTTCGGACGTCGTAGACACCGCCATCTTGTGCGCCGCGCACCTCGTTGGCTTGGACCCCGCCACCGCAATCAAGCAAGCGGCGGAGTATGGCGTCTTCGGTCTCCTCGCCCTCGCGCCGTTTTGCCCAGATCGCGGCGAACACGGTCATCGACAGTGTAATGGTCTTGGACATCTCGCGCTCCATTCCGATCGGTGCCGAATACGGGCAGACAATCACATAAGGGAGAAAAGCATTGGACTGGCCAAACCGGCTCCCAGGAAAATCGCAAATATCGCCGCCACTCTGAGTACGCCCCGGGTTCCCCGAACGCAGAAGATACCCGATAACAGACCTGCAACCGAACATCCCAGCGCCAGCAGCGTTGCGGCGGAAGGGTTGGGAAGGAGGGTCTGTGGAAAAAACGACATGAACTGCGCGACCCTGGACTCGTGGTCCGGATTCCCCTGGAAAGCGATGGCCCACGTACCGAGAAGCCACGCAGGGAAAGCGAGTGCCGCCAACCCGGCGAGCAGAATGACCGTCTTGGGCTTCACGCCATCTTCGTTATCGCGCGGCGATCCTGGCCCTGCTCCGCACCATGCTCGCGTCGCAAATGCCGCATGGCCTTCACCAGGATGTGGGTTCTGCGTTGGCGGGTTTCCATAGACCCGATCATATACGCTGGCGCGTGATATTATCCAAGATGTTGGTATCAATACCGGCGTTTTGAAGTAACCGCCAATAGCTTGTGAAGAGCACCGGTCGCGTGAAACGGCCTTCTGTCCGCGTTCATATTGCCGGCGCAAGTGCTCTCCACCGAGGTGAGCGCAATGCCTATCTTTTCGATCTCCTGCTGGACCTGTTAGCGGAACCTGAAGAACCGACGCACCCACGCTAGGCCAGTGACTTCATCCTGATGGATCTCTATGAGCCGGTTCCCAGTCAGTGTGTCTTAGACCCATATCCGAACACCCACATGGACGTCTGGGTGAAACCTCAAGTTGTCTCTGGTGCGGCCATCCGCGAAGCCCCATGCCTTTCTTCTCTCCGGTCCCTCGGAAACGGGTGGTCGCACCACTCTTGCGCCGTACTACTCATCAGGCGCCCCCGCTCGAACAGGTCTAAAGCCAAATGGTCTTGGTTGAAATAGCAATCCGGCGCCCCGGCCGGCCAGAGCGGGGCGCCTGCTCCCTTGACCGAGTCATTCCAGCCGTCGAATTCATATGCGAGGTCGCTGGAAAGGCCAACCAGCACGCGGCATGAGTATTCTCACAGTATGGCTGGGTCTGCTGGCAGAGTTCGTGCGCCGCCTTTTCCAGCGGAATTCAGGCGCGTAACATGAAGCAAGCACCGGGGTCAACTGACCCAATCTCCTCGGCAAAGGGCGCCCGCACATGAATGTCCAGCAACGACCCGTAAACACAGAGCAGCCGCATCGCGAGTGGCAGCGTTTTCGGCACGATGTCGTCGTCGCCACTGACTCGCTTGCTTATATCCTCGACGGCATTTCGAGGATTCACCGCAACCCCGATGGGCCGATCGGGGGTCCCAAACTGCGCGGTTTCCCCATGTTGAGCGGAGAGTCCTTCCTTGATCGGTCGCGCCCGTACGGCCCCATGATGCAGACGGTCTTTCGCGGCTGGACTGCGGAAGTCTTCGACCTCTGGCAGTCGGTATACCGCCTCCGGCTCCGCGAGTCGATCGAAGCGGACAGCGAACTCCTTCAACGCGAACGGGACATACTGGATGAGTTTGGCCAGGTCCGAAACAATTTTCTGAATGGCGGCGTGGCCCTGGAGGGCGCAGCCGGCAGCCTGCGGCGACTGCAATGGTTCAGGCCGGGCGAGCGAATGCAAATGCAATTCTGGCATGTGCTTGACTTCCTGAATCAGATGGGATGGCTCATGGAGCAAGACATCGTGATATTGGAGGGAGACCAGGAGCCGAGAGCGAGCCGCTGGCATGTTGAACGGGACCATGAATTGGAAAAAACGCCTCCACGGCTGGTATCGGTTCGCCCGATGATTGATCTGGAGGCCGAGGACCGCATGTATCGCTATGGCGTGGGCGTTGCGTTCGAGAACGGCGTCTTCGGCAACATTCCCTTTGGATTTGAGGAAGCGATCGATCCCGGGACGCCGCTGCACGACCGAATCCGAACCTGGCAGGCTATCCGCATCAGCAACGATGGCAGTCTACTGATTCCCGGCGTTGCGAGTGTGGGTGCGATCGACTTGTATCGCGGTTGCCTGGCGGAACCAGGTCACGCGCCGGCGGCGTGGCTGCGCGTCATGCGGTTGGGGCGGCAGCCATCGTGAGCACGAACAGTCCGTTTGTGATGTAGTTGGCCTCGCGCGCGCGGTTGCCGCGCGCGTAGAGGTTCTGATCGGTGGTTTGTCCAGATCATGGGCGAATAGACGCCAAGGTAATCCACAGGCGGATAGGAACTGGCAGCCCGCTTCCTCAAGCACCATTCGGGGCTCTGTTCAGACCTTCCCCGGAAGAAAAAAGGCCGGCGCACGCTGGGGATGGAATGCGGCGCCGGCCCGGGTTCCCGCCGAAGAAGTGGAAGCGGCAGGAAACCCCAAGAAGAGGTGGTGCGGCCGCCCGGTCCAGAGGAAAGCGGATGAAAAAGGCTGACCATCGCGGGCGGCCGCACCGGAGGCATTCAGTCCATCAGCGGGTTCCTCACGATCACTGACTTAAAGATAAGGCGGGGCAAGTAATAGCACATCAATTCGTCAATCGAGTCTGAATCTTTTTCTGAATCAACGCTGAATTTGCCCGGAAATAAAAGCAATCTGCTAGTGCAATGGACGAAGAAAAATCTGCTCGCGAAGCACCTGCCAGCGCCCCTCCTCGAAACGCCACTCGATGTTGCACAGAAGCTTCATCTCATCGCCGCTCATCCCGCTATGCCGCCTTGTCAGGACACACACCGCGCTGTCGCCCAGCACATGGAAATCATGCCAGTCCGCCCAGGAATTGAGAGGCGTCTTTGCATCCTCCGCCTGTTTGCGGAAGTGGGCGATAAATGCCTCCTTGCCGTAGGTGTTCACGGTACCGTCGGGCATGACCAGCGTCGTATGAAAATCCCTATGGTAGATCGTCTCCAACGCACCGACGTCAAAATGGGTGGCGCGATCGATCAAGTGATCCATTGCCGCGCGGATCGCTTCTTTCGTGTGAGTGGCTGCTGTCATGGCAGGGCTCCCGATGGATCCAGAAAGCGGAAAGTCCCTCGAATGAGCTTCCGGGCCAGGGTGAAAATGCCCGTAACGATGCTCTCGATCAAATTGCCCGGCAGTGTCCCAAGAATGCTCATGCCGCGCACCGCACTATGACAAGTACTGCACTCATCACGGCCACGATGATTGGCACCCGTGCCCAACGCGGCGGCTCCCGATTCGAGGACGAATGAATCAAGGGCGAAGGTCGAATTTCCCTGAAATCGTTCATGGTGAGTCAGCGGTGATGTTAGCATTTTGAGTGATATGCTCGAAGCATATTCACGAAAGAGAAAAAACGCCATTCGATCTGCCGCCGAATCTCTGGACACTCCGCTCGATGTCGCACTCGGGGCCGTCTGCCAAACGCTGCCGCCCGCCGTACTGTCGGGGGGTGGGCAGGCGAAATTGCTGCTGAATCTGCAACATCTTCCCGCTTTTGCGCTTGAGACGGCATTCGGTTTCGAGAGCCGCTTGTCCGACGCGCGGCCCGCTTGCGATTTCTTCCTTATGGCGATGCCCGGCACGCGGTTCGGGCGGTATCTCGTCGAACATGGCGCTATTGACAATGCCACGCCGGCGGAGGCGGCATTGGGTTGGTTTCTGACGGAGGTCGGTCGATCCGGCAGCTTCTTGTCCCGGTGGTTCAGCAACGCGATCCTGGAGTATGACGTTATGGACGCGCAGGTGCAACGGCCGGTGCCGATGGGTGTGTTCCTCGAAGCCCACTCGCGGGACCGCGATGCCCACCCTCTGGTGCACGGGACGCGGCGGCGGGAAAAGCTCGGCAACCCGGGCGTGATGACGGCCGCGATGTCGTCTGCGGTGGGCCGGGAAGAGAGTCCTCCCGAAAGAATGGCCGTGGAGGCGCTCTTCGCGGCTTTGCCGGAGGGGGCCGGTTGCTCCCACGTGGGCGCCTTCCCCATGCGCGAACCCCGGGTGCTCCGGGTCGTATTCTCCATGGCGATGCGCCAATCCGCTCGCTTTCTGGACCGCGTCGGGTGGCGTGGCGACCTCGACTCGGTGGCGCGCCTGTCCGACGACCTCGACCCGCTGCTCCCCCGCATCGGGCTGGCCTGCGACCTAAACGAGTCCGGGCTTCGCCCGAAGGTGGGCTTCGAGCTGTATCGTGGGCTTGGTTGGGCCGAGACGCCGACGAACAGTTGGCATGTGCTGCTCGACTACCTTGGGGAGCGCGATCTGGCGATACCGGAAAAAGCCCGGGCGATCCGGCTGTGGCGCAACCGCGAGATGCTCTTCGACGAGCGGGGGACGATGGCGCTGGTTTCGGGAGTTAATCACTTCAAACTGATTCTCGATGGAACAGCCTTGCAAGCGAAGGCCTACATCGGCGCCCGGCTCGTTGCCGCCTGAATCCGGCCGGGGAGGATTCGGGTGACGAACTCATCGCAGCAGCTGTCCGCATTAGAGAAGGCCGCCCATCAGGCCATCGACAGAGGATTCGAGTTTCTCAGCGCCGGTGTGTCCGAGGAG
>MKWU01000848.1_pt1 | contig 56941 bp, 46 predicted proteins | sample 809101 | NCBI WGS metagenome assembly MKWU01 (sample SAMN05860141, study PRJNA318959) | sponge metagenome | host: Aplysina aerophoba | place: Slovenia: Piran, Adriatic Sea, Gulf of Piran | collected 2013-05-07 | reverse complement strand
CTTGGTCGCGGATCGACCAGAGAAAGTCCGGATCGCCTGTCGCGAGTTCTTCAAGCGACGCGCGGCAGTTGTCGAAGTCTGCGACGTAGTCCGCTGATCTCCACAACAGTGTGGTTTCGTTGTCCGGATGGACAACTTCCCTGTGAGAGACGACCAGTGCGTGCCGTTCGCCGCAGGTGGCGTTTTCGAGCGCACAGGAAAGAAGTTGCTCCTGGGTGGCGGTGGCCAATCCCGGATAGGTGTGTAGCCACTCAATGGCGAGGCGGCCGGCCAGTTTGGCGCACCGGGACTCACGCGTAAGGCGATAGAGTTCGTCGATATGTCCCAGATTGCGAGCGAGTTGAGGCTCGATGCTTGGGCGAAAATGGGCCTCCCAGTCCTTCTCGCTCTTGAACAGAACCTTTTCAAGCACAGGGCCAATGTCCATCTGTCTCTCGACGTTCTCGGGCATAGGCATGCGTTGCCACGCCGTGTAGACCGCCGCGAGCTTGTCGCGGTCAATCCCGTCGATGGGGCGTTCCTGGCGCAACAACTCAGCAATGCCGCAGATCATGGGGGCCTCAGCTTCCCGGTATCTGTTCCCGCAGTGGATTTCGACAATCTCGGAAGCGCTCGGCAGATCGTGGCGGCCGAAGACGGCGACGAATCCCGCCGATACTTGGTCGCTCAAATCGTCGCCGAGAAACTCGCGCAGACGTTCTCTTGGGAGCGCACCGGGGTCGAAGTCATGGTGTGGATAGAGCGCAAGGGTACGACCGAGATAAACACAAGCTGGCAAGACAAGAACGTCGATGTCTCCAACTGCGACTGCAGCGCTTCTCTCGGAGAGATTGTCGCGAAAGTGTTGAATGGCCGATTGGCGTTCTGTTTCCGCCCTGGCGTCCTCTTCGGTCTGCCGGATCCTCCATTCCGGCACCGCGACCTCCGACATGTCCGCGAGTACGGACATCAGTTCAGGGTCGCCGTTTGCGGCCTCGATGGCTGCATCGTACACGGCAGCTGGAAGTCCGTCGCCGGATCGCCCGAGATGCAAGAGATCCCGCCAAGTATCCGGGGCTACAAAATCGCCGCCATCGAATCCACGCAAGGTCTTCAAGAGGGCTGCGATGTCCTCGCCACTGGGATACAGGCCGAGCCCGGTGTCCCACAACCGATGGCTGGCCGTCACCGAATTGTCTTCGCACGATGACAGCAGCACATGTTCCAGAAGCGCCATTCGAAGGGCGCGGCTCTCACCCAATAGTTCCGCCAGACGTTGCTTCGTGTCGTGGTCGTAACCACGGTGTCCGTCCAGCCCAACGATCCATCCCCACAGGCGCTCCGGTTCGATCGCAGAGTCGATTTCCAAAACCCGGACCGTGAGGCTTCTCGTCAGATCGGCGAAATACGACTCCGCGGAGTAATCGGCGTCTTCCAACAACGGGCGCGCGCGTTCGACCAAACCATCGAGCACTACTCCTAACTGTCCGCCGTCGAGGTTGTCGAAGAGACTGTCCGGTACATGCCTGAGCGTTTTCGACATCGAAGCGGGATTCTGATCCGGAGTAAGACCGAGATACGCGAGAATCGTGTCGATGACGGTTCCGCGGGAAACGTTACCCACTCCGACCTTGTCGAGGAAGTCGTATGCCAGCCGTGCAGAATCAGCATCGTTCATGCCGAGAAGGCGGAGGATGACCTCCTCCCAATCGCCCCGCTGACCCGCGGCGTATACGACTGCGGCGATGTCTGACCGTTCCGAGAAGTAGCGATCCTTGTCGAACAGCATCGTTTCCAGCGTCGACGCGAGTTCCACTCCCAGGCGTGTCCCCTCCATCGCTTCGAGCAGGAGAAGGGTGAGATGGGTATGGCATCGAGGCGGTCGGACGATGGCGAGAATGTCATCCTGGAGTTCCATGCGCATCAGGCCCGAAGCGGGATGGTGGCCCCAGTCTTCCGACCTGAAGTAGGGATCGTCCTCAGATAGTTTCTTCAGCGCGGCAAGCAGGATACGAGCACGGTCGAGTTCCAGAGTCTCCGCATCGCCGTAGCGCAGGACGGCATAGGGGTCGGCTTCGATACAGGGAACCGCCAGCACGGTACTGAAGCGGGCCATCCACGCGTGCAACCCGCGCAGGGAGGTCGGCACGCCGTCGCCTTGTCGGAACAGGGCGAAAATCCTTCTCCCGGAGATGCCCTTTTCGAAGCAGGACACGAGCCACTTGGCGCCGAGATACTCGGCGACCGCGCGATGGATGTGCGTGAAGCGGTTTTCACCTTCGCCTTGGAACAACCGGGTCCTGAGCGCGTCCTCCGCTGCTTGGCCGTGCGGAAGGGCCACAATGTCCGCGACATGTAAGAAATCTCTGGGTGTTTCGGCGTATGGGCCCGTACAGACGCCGATGCGACCGCAAAGCAGCTGTGCTGCGCATATCGCACCCGCCGCAAGCAGCAATTCATTGAGGCTTCGGTGGGCATGTGTTCCGCTCATGTGTCGGGGATTGCGCTCTTCAAGCATGACATGGCAGGCGCGTTCGAATAGCTGAGCTCGTGTCTCGGGAAGCACGCCCTCCTTTTGCATGACCTCGCCGAGCATTCCGAGGGTCAGGGGGTTACCGTAGAGGCCCTTGAGACTGCGTTGGTCAAGATTGTCCAGCAGTTCATCGGCATCGATCTCCGAGAACTCTCCGGAGAGAAGTACGTGCGCCTCCTCCCTTGTGAACGGCTGCAGGTGAAGCAATACCGGCGCCGCACCGTAGTCGTCTTCGATTTTCACCCGATCCGCCGCGCCCATCCAGTCGGCTACCCGGCAAGACAGGACGAAAGGCGGGCTGCCCATCTCAGAGAGTTTTCTCAAGACGGCTTCGACGGCGCCACCCGGTGCGACGGAAGCAATCTCGTCGAGACCGTCGATAATGGGCCTCTCACCGTCGGCGACCAGCGAACCGGGTTCGGAGGAGCGCTCGAACGTTCCTGCACGGATGTAACTCATGCCCGGTGGGGCACCGAGGACCTTGGCGAGTTCGGTTTTCCCCAGGCCGGGGTCTCCGAGGATCACGACGGGTTTGAAGAGGGATGCAATGTCGTCCTGACTGATGAACTGCCGCCCACACTTGGGATCTTCGTGGACCAGAGTTCGCGTGATGTAGATTGGCATCGTTCGAGTCCGATGGAGATGTCTGCTTCGGTGGCCATGAATCAGGGTGCAGCAACCCGGACGAAACACCTTAACCGCCTCGGGCTAGGGTTGAAGGCAAAATCAGTCATACACATTGCAGAGCGCAATGATGGCTGCGCCAATCCGTTCCGCAGCGGCTTCTACGTCCCTGTCCGCGACGTGCGCGTATCGTAAGGTCATTGAAAGCTGCCGGTGACCGAGCAACCTCGCCACCGTCGGAAGCGGCACACCGTTCAGGACGGCCTGCGAGGCGTAGTTGTGACGCAGGTCATGCAGACGCACATCATCAAGGCCGGCCCGTTTGCGGAGGGTGAACCAGAGTTTCATGGATCGCGATACGGGCAAGGTCGGATTGCAAGGCGATGGAAAGACATAGTCACTGCCGGTCCGGGGCTGGCGTTTGATGATCTTGCGAGCCTCACTGTTCAGGTAGACTTTCCGCGGTCCGGTCTTGGAATCGACAAGATCCAGTGTGTCAGCACCGATTTCGTACCACCTGAGTGCCTGGATCTCGCTGCATCGGCATCCCGTGTAGTAGAGCAGACGAATGATGTCTGCCTGCGCCGCTCGTTCAGGACGTTCGGCGGCCAATCGGTCCAATTCGACATGCAAGCGATGAGCTTCGTCCCGGGACAGGAACCGGTTGAGCTTGCGTTGCGGGTTCCGACGTATTCCTCTTGCCGGGTTGGTCTCGAGATGGCCGTGAACCTCCGCGTGATTGAGGATCTGACGCAACGTGTCGAGAGCCTTGTTGGCGCCGCCTGGCGCCACTGCGCTATAGCGATCAAACCATGCAGTCACCTCCCTTCTTCCAATTTGATCAAGTCGCATGTCACGGAATGTCGGTAACAGTTGATTTGTGAGTGCGCTTTCGATGGGCCGCCGGCTCGATCGCTTGAAGCGATCGAAGCACTCGGGCCGCCAGACATTGATGACAAAGTCGCCAAATAGCGGCACGGGCACCAGGGGCTTGATGTGGAGAAGCTCCAGGTTGCCGGACTGAACGGCAAGACACCGGGATCGCGCTTCGTCGACAGTCATGCGTGTCGTGGGACCCAGGGTTCGGCGTTTCGAGTTGCCGGTGCGGTTGTCCAGGACAACGAACGACTGGTGGCCGGAAGGCCGGACCCTGACACCGAGACCCGTGATCCGCGTATCCCAGACCGTGTACTCGCTCGACGCTGCACCGAGCCGGGCAATGGCACGATCACTCAGACGCATGTTTCGTGTCATGGCTCAGCCCTCCTACCCAGGACTGAAACAAGAGACTCCGCTGCCTCTTGGACCGAGGCATCGGCAAGATGCGTGTATTTCAGCGTGGTAGCCGGATTGGCGTGGCCAAGGAGCCTGCCGATGGTGAGGATGGTCTCTTCATGAGCCAGTGCCACCGAGGCGTAGGTGTGACGCAGGTCATGACAGCGGACATCCGTGATGCCGGCGTCGGAACGCACATCGTGCCAGAACAACTTGAGCGCGTCCGTCGACAAGCAGCGTTCCCCACGAGGGGAAGGGAACATCCAACACCCTGTTCTGGGCAATCCATCAAGTATCCGGCGACCGGGCGTGCACAGCCAGACCGTACGCGGACCCGTCTTGGAATCGCGTAAGTAGAGCTTGCCTTCACGGTAGTCCGACCACTTGAGTGTCAGGATCTCCGACTTCCTGCAGCCAGTGAGAAGCAGCAGCCGGACGATCGAGACCAACAAGGGTTGCTTCGCAAGCCTCGTGTCGAGAACACGGCTCAACCGCCGGATCTCGTCGTCGTTGAGAAACCTCTCGCGGTTACGTCGGCGATAGCGTTTGATGCCGGTGCACGGATTGGGTCCTTCGGGGCGGTAGCCGTAGACCTCGGCCTGACGAAGGATGACGGAAAGAACCGGTGCCGAGCGATCCGCGGCAGCGGGTGTTGCGTGGAGCGAGGCAAACCATCGCTGCACGTCACGGCGCGTGATGTCTCCTATGGCACGCCCCCTGAACCATGGCAGGATCTGGTTCCTGTAGTAGCCGAGATTGACTTCCAGTGTCCGTGGCTTCCAGTGCCGCTTGTAGCGCCGAAAGACCTCTTCCGCGACATCCTCGAACAGGATGGACGCAGTGGCGGCAGGGAAAGCCTCGTCAGACCGAGACCGGGATGCAAGAAGCGATGCCGCCAGATCCCGAGCGCACTCCAGGGTCATGGCGCGCGCATCACCTATCGATTGCCAGATCCTCCTGCCGTCCACCTGACTGTGTAGGAAGAAAGACTTGCGGCCTGATGGCAGGACACGGACGCCGAAGCCCCGGATGAGGGAATCTCGAACGTCCAGGGCCTTCTTTCGCGGCTTGAGAGAATCGACCCGGCGTTGCGTAAGGTGTGTCTTGGGCACGGCATTCTCCCCGATTCCTGTTGCACCGGGGGTACGGAGACGAGGTGAATCCGCTTGCCCGGCCAAAGTTCTTGAGAGAGAACGCGTTTTAATTCAGTATGTTACTGTTCCGTTCAGCACCGAAGGTGCGCGTGCGGTGTGCGGGAGGCTACCATCGGCGTTTCGTGCGCTTCAAGGAGATCGACCATGGCAGGCGGCAACCTTTCCCGGGGCCAGGCACTGATGCAGCTGGTCCGGGCCTACGGGATCGAGACGGTTTTTGGCATGCCGGGGGTCCATACCCTGGAGTACTATCGCGGCATCGCCGATGCCGGCATGCGTCACGTGCTGTTCCGTCACGAACAGGGCGGCGGTTTCATGGCTGATGGCCATGCGAGGATTTCCGGCAAGCCGGCGCTTTGTTGCGTCATCACCGGCCCCGGGGTGACCAACATCGCCACCGCCGTGGGCAACGCCTATGCCGACAGCCAGCCGATGCTGGTGATTGCCAGCACCAATGGATCCGGCGATCTTGGCGCGGGCCGCGGCCGCCTCCACGAAATCACCGATCAGCTGGCGACCATCCGGCCGCTGACTGCCCATGCCCAGACCATTCTCGATGGCCGCCAGATCCCCGGCGCCGTGCATCGCGCCTTCTCCACCTTCGCCTCCGGCCGTCCCCGGCCCTGCTACATCGAGTTGCCAATCGACAGGATCGCCGAAACGGCGGAGTTCGCCGTCAGGACCTCGCCCATCACCGGTCCGCTGGCGCCCGATGCGGCGGCGGTCGAGAAGGCCGCCGCCATCGCCGCGGGCGCCCGGCAACCGGTGATCATCGCCGGCGGCGGAACGATCGACCACGGTGAAGCCCTGCGGGTTCTCGCCGAACGGCTTGGCGCTGCCGTGGCCCTCACCATCGCCGGCAAGGGCGCACTGCCCGAGTCCCATCCCCTCAACTGCGGCGCCTGCCTCGCCTCTCCGCTGGCCCATGCGCTTGTCGAAAACGCCGATGTCGTCATCGCCGTCGGCACCGAACTCTCCGAGACCGACATCTGGAAGGATCCCGACTTTCTCGAACTGAAGGGCCGGCTCATCCGCATCGATGTCGATGCCGGCAATCTGGCCCGGGACTACACGCCCGATGCCGCGCTCCTGGGAGATGCCGGGCTGACCATGACCATGCTGGCCGAAGCCCTGCCCGCGGCCGGAGGACATCCGGGCTTCACCGGTTCCGGAGCCATCGCGGATCTCCGCCGGAAGGTGATGGAGCAACTGCTCGCAAGCCCGCGCGCGGCGCGATTCACGGCCGTGCTCGACGCCATGCGCGACGCCATTCCCGATGACGGCTGGCTGATTACCGATGCCACCCAGATCGCCTACTTCGCCAACGAGTACTGGCCCACCTCCAGGCCACGCACCTACACCCATCCCAACGGCTACTGCACCCTGGGGTCGGCCATGCCTTCGGCCATCGGCGCCAAACTCGGTTCGCCCGGGCGCCACGGCGTGGCACTGACCGGCGATGCCGGATTCCTCTTCACGGCAAGCGAACTCGCCACCGCCGTCGACGAGAAGGTCGGCCTGCCGATCGTGCTGTGGAACAACGACGGACTCGGCCAGATTCGCGATGGCATGATCGAGCGCGATATCGCACCTGTCGGAGTCACGCCGGGGCGCAACCCCGATTTTGGAGCCCTGGCAAGCGCCTTCGGGGCGCGATCATCACGACCCGGGTCCCTCCCGGAGCTCACCGGGATCATCAGGGAGGCCTTCGACGCCGACGGACCCACTCTCATCGAAGTGCGCGAGGACGCCGGCTTCCTCGACTGACCGGCAATCAGGTGGCGTAGTCACTCTGGCTGTTGTCGAGGGATCGGCGAATGGCCTGCCAGGCGAGATCGTCGACCAGGAACGCGGGGTCGGCACCCGCAGCCGAGGTACGCTCCACGATGTCGGCGTCGGGAATGATGGCCTCCTGACCCGAGGACAGGACATCGACCTGGACCTTGCAGGCCACCTCCAGGTTGTAGAGGTGGGTGAAGGCAAAGGCCGGTGTCGGACCGCACACGAGAAGTCCGTGGTTTTCCAGGATCATCGCGTTGTTGTCGCCGAGATCGGCAGCCAGGAGATCGCATTCCTCCTGCCCCGACGTCTGGAGATCCCACGGGTGGTACGACAGGCGACCATGGAAGAACATGGCCTGCTGCGTCAGTGGCAGGAGACCGCTCTTCATGCACGCCACCGCCATGCCCGCGCGGGAGTGCGTATGCAGGACCCAGTTGGCATCCTCGCGGGCCTTGAGGATCGCATGGTGAATGGCATGCCCGGCCTCGTTCACCGGCCAGTCGCCACGCACAAGATTGCCGTCGAAGTCGACGACGATCAGGCTGGACGCCGTGATCTCCTCGAAGAGAAGTCCATAGGGATTGATGAGATAGTGACCGGGCTCGTCCGGGAGGCGGGCGGAGATGTGGGTGTAGATGAGGTCGGTCCAGCCGTAGCGGACGAACGCCCGGTAGAGTGCGGCGAGATCGCAGCGAATCTCCCACTCCCGGGTTCCGGTTCTCTCAGGATGAATTCTGGACACAACGGCCATGGCAGGTCCTCCCTGAAGTCAACGGCATACTGCCTCCCGGCTCGGGGTCCGGAAGGTGGTGATCACTCTCCACCAAGTCGCCTCCGTCCGCAAGGTGCACCATGCGCCGGGAATCGGCTCGTCTTGCGCTTCAGAGGAACCGGCTCGCGGTCGCGGCGGGCCGTCCGGCTGCCATCGGTTGCGCCGGCGCCGTGGGCCGCAAGGTCCGACGACAGCGTCCCCGCGGTCCCGGACGCCGGCCTGCGACAGGAGGAGATCGGCCCGTGCAAGTCCACGACTGCGGTTTCCGCCTGGTCCGCGATAGTGTGCAATGACCCGACGATGGACCAGAACGACCGTACGTGTCGATTGAGGGAACAGTGAGAGGGCCACGTCTCTCCAAGTCGCGATTCATTTCCGGAACGCAGTGCCACTTGCGGCTCTGGTACGAGACGCACCGGCCCGATCTTCGCTCAAAGCCCGACGAAGTCCTGCGGGCCGTGTTCGACACAGGACACGAGGTCGGCCGGCTGGCGTGCCGGCTCTATCCCGGCGGTCATGATGTCGATCACGATCACCGGCACATCCCGGAGGCGCTCCAGGAAACATGCAGCGTCCTTGAGGCGGGATCCGCACCGGCGCTCTTCGAGGCCGCGTTCGAGCACCAGGGGGTGGTGGTCCGCGCCGACGTGATCGAACGGCTTCCCGCAGGAGGCTGGCGCCTGGTCGAGGTGAAGTCATCGACCCGGTTGAAGGACGTCTTCGTGCGCGACGCGGCCGTTCAGCTCTGGGTGTTGAAGGGCGCCGGACTCGATGTACGCGATGCCGGGGTGCTGACGCTCGAGAGGGACTACGTTCATGACGGCGCGACGCTCAACCTCGAGGCCCTGTTCAGGCTTCATCCGGTCTTCGACAAAGCGCAGGCGTATCTCGGCACCATGGGTGCGGAGGTTTCCGGGATGCAGCGCATGCTGTCCCGGCCGGCCGCGCCCGACATCGCTCCGGGAAACCACTGTTTCGAGCCCTACGAATGCCCGTTCCACGCCCATTGCACGCGGGATGCGATCCTGCCGGATCACGGCATCGCCGAGCTTCCCCGTCTCGACGCGGAGCACCGCGAGGAACTCGTTGCGGCAGGGGTCGAGGAGATCCGCGATGTTCCCCGGGACTTCCCGCTGACCGGACTCCAGCGCATCGTCCGCCAGACCATTCGCGAAGGCCGAGCAGCGACGCACGGCGACATCACCGGCGCGCTGGCGGGGATTGAAACGCCGGTGCGCTATCTCGACTTCGAGACCTTCGCGCCCGCCATCCCGCGTTTTGCCGGCACCCGCCCCTTCGACGCGGTGCCGTTTCTGTTCTCCGTCCATTCCGAACGCCACGGCAAGCCGCTCGCGCACACCGACTACCTGCACGAGAGCAACGACGATCCGCGGCCGGAACTCGCGGACCGTCTGATCGAAGCGCTGGGAAGCGAAGGGAGCGTCTGCACGTATTCGGGTTACGAAAGGCGGGTGATTCGCGAGCTTGGCGAGGCGTTGCCGGATCGGACCGGAGACCTTCGCTCCATCGAGGCACGGCTGTTCGACCTGCTTCCGGTGGTGCGCGACGGCTACTACCACCCGGAGTTCCGTGGCTCGTTCTCGATCAAGGCTGTCCTTCCGGTGCTGGCCGCCGGGATGAGTTACGGCGATCTGGCAATCTCGCAAGGACGGACTGCGGCGGTGCGCTATGCCGCGGCGCTCGCGACCGCCGACCCGGAAGATCGCAGACGCACGTTCGAGGACCTTCGCGCCTACTGCGCCCGGGACACGCTGGCTCTGGTGAAACTGCGCACGGCGCTGGTCAACCTTGCTCGCGAATCCGGAAACTGAACAACGAGAAAACACCTTCGCTTCCGGGAATGGCCAACGCACCCCGGGACGATGTGGGAACGGTGGTGCAGTTCACACCGATCCCCATGCCAGGAGCGGATCGCCAGGGAGTACCGGCTGGCCGCACATGTCAGCTGCCCGAGCCGCGCCATCTAGCCAAGAGGCGGGATGCGGTGCCGGTCAGGCCATCGGGAAGCAACAGCACGAAAAGGGCAAGCGTGAGACCGAGTCCGAGAGTGCGGAAATCCTGGACCTCCCTCAGTCCCTCGTCGGCAAACATCACCAGCGTGGCGCCGACGATGGGGCCCCAGATGGTGCCCAGCCCACCGACGACGATCATGGCAAGAAGCAACAGAAGCAGGCTGAACGAGAAGATCGTTGGACCGACGCTCTTGAAGTGCGCCGCGTAGAAGGCGCCTGCAAGGCCGGTGAAGAAGGCCGACAGGGCAAAGACGACAAGCTGGTACTTGAACTGGCTGATGCCGCGCGAGCGGGCATAGCCCAGGTTGTCCCTGAGCGCCCGGAAGGCAAGGCCCAATGGCCCCCTCGCAACAGCCACGGAGAACGCCATGGCCGCCACCAGAAGCCCCAGTCCGACGAAGTAGTTTCCGATGATCCAGTCACGGCCAAGCCATTCCCTCAGGCCGAGATCCCCGAAGCGCCGCAACCCGCTGGCGCCACCGGTGAAGGGCTCGCATCGCGTCTCCGTCCTGATGAAACAATCGGTATCGGTGATGATGACGAGATAGGCGACCTGGGCGATCGCCAGGGTCAGCAGGGCAACATAGGGTCCCTTGAGCCTCAGGCAGGCAAGGCCGATCAGGAGTCCGACGACAACCGCGATCATGGCGCCTGCCGGCATCGCTGCCCACAGCGACCAGTCGAGATAGAGGCCGAGCATCGCGGTGGCATAGGCGCCGCAGGCAAACAGCGCCATCTGTGCCAGGGAGAAGATACCGGCGACCCCAAGGACCAGGTTCCACTGGGTCACCACGATGGCGTAGATGAAGAGCAGCGTCATCTGCGTGATGACGTAGCGCACCGGAAACAGGAATGGCACGGTGGCGGCGATGGCGACAAGGACGACGCCGATCACCAGGTCCTTCCCGGGAGCGGTCACAGGCGCTGCACCTGGGTCCGGCCGAACAGACCGTGCGGCCGCCAGATCAGGGTCAGGATGACGAGCACCAGCAACGTCGCCAGACCGAAGCGTACACCGAGGAGGTACTGTGCCGTGGCTTCAACGAGGCCCAGCGCGATCGCGGCGATCATGGCGCCGTAGACGTTGCCGAGGCCGGCGACAACGCAGACGATGAAGGCCTTGAGCATGGGGTCACCGCCCATGGTGGGAGAGAGATTGGTGAGTGAGCTCACCATGATTCCCGAGACACCGGCGAGTGCCCCTGAAATCGCCAGAACCTGAGCGTAGATCCACCTCACCCTCACACCCATGAGTTCCGCAGCCGCCCGGTTCTGGGCCGTGGCCCGGATGGCGTTGCCGGTCTGCGTGCGTGTCAGCAGCCACGCCGTCGCCACCATGAGGAGGACGCCGGCAACGAGAATTGCGATGTTGCGCACGGGAATGAACACGTCAAAGACGGCGACGGCGCCGTCCAACGCAAGAGGCTGTGCCGCCGGATAGGCTCCGAAGAGCTTGAGCACGACATTCTCCAGGGCCATGCCGATGCCAAACGTGGCGATGAAGATGTTGGTCTCGAAGGCCGGCGCCGATAGCATGCCATGGACAAGAACGACATAGATCGCCAGACCCAGCAACGCACCAGCCGCAACCGCGGCGGCAACACCGGCAACCATCGGCAGACCCAGTGAGGTGATCACGTAGAAGGCGGCATATCCGCCGAACGTGAGGATCGCGCCATGGGCGATATTGAGCATGCCGAGCGCTCCGTAGACCAGGGCCAGGCCGACGGCGGCGACAGCGTACATGGCGCCCAGCGTGAGGCCGGACGCGATCACCTGAACAATGACCTCCATCACCGCCTATCCCCCAAGGTAGCTTCGGATCACCTCGGGACGGGCGAGGAACTCCTCGCCGTTTCCCTGCCAGGCCATCGATCCGTTGTCGAGAAGGTACATGCGGTCCGACTGTCTCGCCGCCCGCATCGCGTTTTCCTCGACGAGCACAATGGTCCTGCCGCTTTCTCGCAGTCGCGTCATGACATCGTAGATCTGGTCGATGATCACCGGCGCCAGGCCGAGTGACGGTTCATCGAACATGGTAAGCCGTCCACCGGCCATCAGTCCGCGGCCAATGGCCACCATGCGACGCTCACCTCCCGACAGCGTTCTCGCGAGTTGCTGGCGACGGTCGGCAAGTCGCGGAAGAATGGCATGAACCTCGTCGAGACGGCGCCGGACGACCGCCCTGTCGGACGTGAGGTAGGCGCCCATCATCAGGTTTTCTTGGACCGTCATGTCGGCAAAGAGCATGTCGCCCTGGGGGACATGGACAAGGCCCAGCGCCGCCATCGCCGGGGCTGCAAGACCGGTGACATCGTCACCGGAGAAGCGGATGGAACCGCTGCCGGTCCTCAGGAGACCGCTGATGCACTTCAGCAACGTGCTCTTGCCGTGACCGTTGGGTCCGATGACGGACACGAAGGCGCCCTTGTGGACATCAAGCGAGAGGTCACGCAGGACATCCCTGCCGGTATAGCCGGCAAAGACCTGGCACACGCTCAGCAAGGGATCGCTCACGGGACCACGCCGGGGTCGAGGGCGGCGCGAATCAGGTCTGCCGCGCCATCGCCGAGATAGACATCCACGACACGCCTGTCGTTCGCCAGATCATCGGGCCGGCCTTCGTAGATCCTTTCGCCGTGGTGCATGATGAGAACCCGATCGGCCAGCGAGACCAGAAAGCGCATGACGTGCTCGATGAGTATGATGGCCATGCCCTCTCCCCTGATCCGCGCCAGCATGGCGACGAAGGCGTCCATCTCCGCCTGGGTCAGTCCGCCCACGGGTTCGTCGAGCATGAGAAGGCGCGGCTGCGTCACGATCGCCGTCGCCACCATGAGGAGCTTGCGCTCGAGAACCGCCAGTTCTCCGGCCGGTGTTGCGGCGCGACCGGCGAGGCCGGAAAGTTCGAGAGCCGCATCAACCCTGCGGCGGATGACGGGCCGGATGCGAAACCCTGGAAAAACCGGTGCCACGTGCCCGTAAATGGCCGCGACCTCGATGTTCTCCCGCACACTCAGGGTGTCGAAGCCGGCGTTGAGCTGGAAGGTGCGCGCGATGCCCGCATGGCAGATTCGCTCGGGCCCGGCCCGTGTGATGTCATGACCGGCAAAGAGGACACGCCCCGATGAGGCGCGATCGAGCCCGGTGATGACATCAAAGAGCGTCGTCTTGCCGGCACCATTGGGACCTCCGATGCCGAGGACCTCTCCCGGCATCACCTCGAAACTGAGGTTGTCGACGGCCGCCAGCGCACCGAAGTGCTTGCTCACCCCGTCCACCACGAGGAGGGGACGGGGTGAGCGTGCGGTTTCGTGGCTCAGCCCATCCACGGAGGCGTGGCGAACGGAGCAGCGCTGTAGGGTTGCGGCGCCACCAGGACGGGGGTCTGCATGTGGTCCTGGATCTGCAGGAACTGGTGCGGCATGCCAAGGGATGGATCGTTGGTCTGCGCCGGGTAGTGGTATGCAGCCTGCTCACCGGGAATGAACCGCGTGGTGCCGTTCATGCCACGGTGGATCATGCGCCGGATATGGGCCGCCACCTTGCGGTTCTGTTCCTCGTCTCCGGGAGCGCCCGACCCTCCGGCAAGGGCACAGGCCGTCGCCCAGATGTAGCAGCCGTCGTAGGGCTGGGAGCCGGTGAGATGCGTCGCATCCTCGCCCCAGCGGTCCTTGTAGCGCCGCTCGAAGGCCGTCCCGATCTCGTCGGGCAGAGCTGCGATGACCGTGGCGTAGAGGACACCGTTGGTCGACTCCTTGCCAATGTCGCGGAAGGCGGCGAGGGACGGACCGTACTGCATGTAGATGAGACTCGGTGTCGGGTCCGGCACGAACTGCAGCATGAACTGGGCGAGATCCTGCGGATAGAAGTGGGTGATGGCAATCACCGCAGGGGGATCCTGGCGGATCTTGGCGAGTGTCGGCCCCCACTCCGAAATCGGCACTGTCACCGATTCAAAGAGACTGACCTCGTAGCCGTAGTCGCCGGCACCTTCGCGGATCGAGTTGGCGATGTTGGTCGAGTAGGGCCCCGGTCCGGTGATGATGGCGATGCGGTTGTTGCTGCGCGTGAACTCGCCGTTCACTTCCAGAGTGTTGATGTAGTCGAGAAAGCCGGCGCCGTACCAGTACTCGGGGGGATCGCCCATGAAGCTGCCGAAGTAGTAGTCGGGATCAGAAGCGACAAGCTCGTTGTGCGCGATCACCGTGTCGTAGTGCATGTAGATGATGCCGGCATCGGCAATGACATCCTGGATCGCTATTCCGGTGCCCACGTTGTAACCGTTGACGATGGCATGGACGTCGCGACGGTCGATGAGACGCTGGATTGCCTGCACGTTCCGGTCATCCCCCATCTCCCCTGTATCCTCGATGTGGGGCTCGAGAGGCCGCCCCAGGATACCGCCGATGGCGTTGATTTCCTCGCAGGCGAGCGTCAGGCCGCGCATGAATTCGATTCCGTCCGGTGCACCCCAGCTGGTCTGGGCCGACGCCTGGCCAACCGGAATGGGTTCGCCGGTTGCTTCCATGCCGTCGTTTGCCTGGGCCAGCAGCTGCGCCGGTGTCAGCGCCGCTGCGGCCGGTGCCGCCAGCGCGGTGCCCACGAATGCGCGCCGTGATGATGCCTTCGATAGAATTGACATGCCGATCCTCCTCCCTGGGTTTCCGTCGCCCCGACGGGGACGACTGGCGGTCGTCACGGAGACGGACGTTAGTGGGCGTGGCGGCGGTTGTCGACATTGCCGGTAGTGTGGTTCGCCAACATTTCGTGCAAGAATCGAAGCAGTCAGCTGGAGGACCAGAACCCGATGCCGCGAGATCCACGATATGACATCCTGTTCGAGCCCGTCACCATCGGACCGGTAACAGCGAGGAACCGTTTCTACCAGGTGCCCCACTGCAATGGCATGGGACGCGCCCATCCTACGGCGATGGCGGTCATGCGCGGCATCAAGGCGGAGGGCGGCTGGGCGGTGGTGTGCACGGAACAGTGCGACATCCACGTGACCACCGACACCGAACGGGAGGTCCGGCTGTGGGACGACCGGGACATTCCCTACCTCGCACGCATGGCTGACCAGGTTCATCAGCACGGCGCGCTGGCCGGCCTCGAACTGACACACATGGGTTACTACACCGCGAACTACATGGGCCGCGAGATCCCGATGGCGCCCACGGCGAGGCCGGTCCACGGCATCGAACCATTCCATGCGCGGACCATGGACAGGACCGATATCGCCGACTACCGGCGGTGGCATCGCAATGCAGCGTTGCGCGGCAAGCGGGCCGGCTTCGATATCGTCTATGTCTATGCCGGACACAGCCTGTCGCTGTGCATGCATTTCCTGTCGGCGCGCCACAACCGGCGCACGGATGAATATGGCGGCCCCATCGAAAACAGGGCGCGCCTGCTGCGCGAGGTCATCGAGGACACCAAGGATGCCGTCGGAGACACATGCGGAGTCGCTGTGCGCCTCGCCGTCAACGAACTTGTCGGACCGAAGGGCATCACGCCTGAAGAGGACGGCCGTGCCGTGATCGAGATGCTCGGCGAACTGCCGGACTTGTGGGATGTCAACGTCAGCGAATGGGAAAACGACAGTGAAACCTCGAGGTTCGCCGGCGAGGGGTTCCAGGAGGAGCACATCTCCTTCGTCAAAGCCCTGACCAGCAAGCCGGTGGTGGGTGTCGGCCGCTACACCAGCCCCGATCGCATGGTTTCCCTGGTGAAGAACGGTGTGCTGGACATGATCGGCGCCGCCCGTCCGTCCATCGCCGATCCCTTCCTGCCGAAGAAGATCGAGGAAGGACGGCCCGAGGACATCCGCGAGTGCATAGGCTGCAACATGTGTGTCGGCGTCTCCAACCAGCCGACCTACCTGAGGTGCACGCAAAACCCGACCCAGGGAGAGGAATGGCGCCGGGGCTGGCATCCCGAAGCGATGCCGCCGCGGGAAACGGACGAGCGTGTTCTCGTGGTCGGTGCCGGCCCGGCCGGGCTGGAGGCGGCGCGGGCTCTGGGTCAGCGCGGCTACGAGGTCATGCTTGCCGAAGCCGGCCGCGAACCGGGCGGGCGGGTCGCCCGGGAGTGCCGTCTGCCGGGTCTTGCCGCCTGGGCCCGAGTACGCGACTGGCGCATGACCCAGCTTCACAAGTTGCCCAACGTCGAGATCTACCTGGAGTCGGCGATGACCGCCGATTCTGTGCGCGAAACCGGCGCCGGCCTCGTCGCCGTGGCCACCGGCGCCCGGTGGAGGCGCGACGGCAGCGGACGATACCACGATTTTCCCCTTGCCTGCGGGTCGGCGAACATCGTCACTCCCGATGACATCATGGAGGGTGCCGCACTCGAGGGACCCGTCGTCGTGTTCGACGATGATCACTACTACATGGGTGGAGTGATCGCCGAGAAGCTGGTGCAGGACGGCCACACGGTCAGTATCGTCACGCCGGAAGCCACGGTATCGGCGTGGACCACGTACACACTCGAGCACGAACGTATCCAGACCCGCATGCGCGAACTCGGCGTCGAGCGGCACCTCGGCTTTGCCGTGAAGACCATCGAATGGAGCAGAATCGAGATCGAGGATGTCTACACAGGCGATTGCCAGTGGATCGCCTGCCGCAGCCTCGTCATGGTGACAGCACAGGATCCGGTGGACGAACTCTACCACGCGCTCATGGCTGATGGGGCGTCCAACCGCGAGGCGGGCATCCGCCGCGTGTCACGAATTGGCGACTGCTACGGACCGGGACCGATCGCTGCTGCCGTCTTCGGTGGCTACCGCTATGCCCGCGAACTCGGTGAAGCGATCGGCGACGATGTTCCCTGGAAACACGAGATCGTCGAACTCGCCCCTGTCATCTGAGGTCGTGGCGTTCACCTGGCCGCTTCGACCAGACGCGTCTCGAACGGATCGCCGGACTTCACCAGAACATCGAGACACACGGTGGCGCGGGTGAACATCGTGTAGAGAAGGCGCTGAAGGTGGTCCCCGTCATCACTGCCGCTCTCGATGTCGATGGCGATGATCGCCGGCGCCTGCTGTCCCTTGAAGCGGTAGATGCTCTCGAGAAGGATCTGCCCCGGGGTGAAGACCTGGTTTCCAAGCAGGTCGTACCCACCGGAAAAATGCCTGAGCGTGTGGTTGCCCACCCTGGTGCGATCCACAAGACAGGTATGCCTGATTCCCTTCATCGACAGGATGACGATGTCCTCGGGCCTGTACCTGTCGGCCAGCAGCCGCGACACCGTGCGCGACACCAGCTTCACCTGGTGCGAGTTGTCCTTATAGACCTCGACACCCACATCGGGGCCAGGCAGCCCGTTGGCCTGTTCGAAGTCGAAGGGAAGCGCCCTGTCGATGAACCGCGCGATGATTCCCGGGGACCGGTAGTTGGAACGGATGTTGAAGCCGACAAAGCCCTCGAGCGTGACAGGCTCGTTCCGGCGAATGCCTTGATCGGGATCCTCGAACCAGAGGACATCGGCGTCATCCCGGGCGAACAGCCGGAGGATGTCGAACCACTCGGGCTCGAAGTCCTGCCCCTCGTCGACGATGAGGGTATCGAACATCCACGTATCCGGGACCCGCTCGGCCATGACCTGGTCCTGGACGTGTGACCAGAACGCGCCATAGCCATTCCGGTGGCGGAAATCCGGTGCCTTGCCGATGTCCTCAAGAAAGCGGTGACATAGCCCATGCCAGGTCTCGACCAGCCCGCCGCTGTCGACCGATGCCGCTATCCTCTCCTTGAGCTGGCGATTGAAGCAGACCAGCAACGGCTTGCGTGACCGTTCCACTGCACCCTGGAAGAAGCGTGTGGCCATCACCGTCTTGCCGCACCCTGCCGCTCCCCGGATGCGCAGTCGCAGCGGAGTCATCTCGATACCGGCGAGCAGTTCCGAAAGCCGCCCGCTCAACCGCGCGAACCGCTGTTCGCCGTGGCGAACACGGGCGTGGATGTCGGGATGAATGTCGAAGGACTGGCGCAGGAAGGCCTCGATGGTTGCCCGCCTCTCCGGATCATCGTCGCCCTCATCAAGGAGATCCTGGATCCTGCCGACAAGCTGATGGTCGACTGCAGCATCGACGATGCGCGACGAATCGAGGCCGACGGCGTTGACGGACCGCACACGATGGTCCGGACAATAGACAAGATAGTCGGTGACAAGTGCGGGTTCGCGCCTGTGCACCCTGCGGAACTTGCCCTTGATGTTGTCAACCGAGCGCCGCACCTGGAGAACGGGGTCGGAGGCGCCATCCCGGTACCGCTTGACAAGCCCACCGCCTGTCTCGTCCAGGGAACCGTTCTTCTGCTCCATGACCAGAACTCTGCCGGCGCGGTTGACGATGATGAAATCAGCTTCGCCCCAGAAGGTTCGGTGACCCGCTTCGCGCGTCCAGTGAACCGAGTGGAAGACAGTCAGATCAGGATCGAGTTCGCGCCGCAGACGCTCCAGTGTCGCCAGTTCGGGCGCACGGCCGCCGGCCAGGGCCAGCCGGTCCACATCCGAGGGAACGATGCGCGCCATCGTGTCACGCGGCGGTTGACGCCTTCTTCTCCCACGCACCCTTTGGAGTCTGCTGCCAGTATGTCAGGGCGTGTCCGGCGTCACGGCGCGCCTTCCAGCGGCGGCGGGCTGCGGCAACGGCCAGGTCATCGTGGCCATCGAACATGTCGGCCACACGCTCGAAGGAATCGACATTTGCGCTGTCGGCACGATCGACGAGCACGAGAAGACGAGCACCATTCGGGTTGTCATCGGTGTCGGCAATCCAGACAGGCTGATGTTTCACGTTCCGGGTCTCCCCCACGCAGCCATGGGGCAGGAAACTCCCCTGCCCGTAGGTCCACAAGGCACTGTCGAGGTGGGAAGCCCGTTCACGCGAGATCGTCATGACGACGGCCCGCATGTCGTTCTCCAGGGCCTTTTCCAGAAGACCGGGAAGTGCAATCTCCAGAGGAGACGTGAGCAGGTGATAGAAGTCGACCCGGGTCATGTTTCCCTTGTGTCGGCGACGAAGCGGTCGAGCAGGCGGACGCCGAATCCGGTGGCACCCCGGGGTGCGAGGGCTTCGTCCGAGTGGGTCCACGCCGTGCCGGCGATATCGAGATGCGCCCAGGGGGTTTCGCCGACGAATCTCTGCAGGAGCACCGCCCCGGCGGTAGACCCCGCCTCGCGCTTCTTGCCAACATTCTTCATGTCGGCAATGTCCGAGTTGATGTCCTCGCTGTAGCGCTCGCCAAGCGGCATGCGCCACAGTTCCTCACCGGTCGCCTGGCCCGCAGCCTCGAGGGTGAGGGCGAGGTCGTCATCGTTGCTGAACAGTCCTGCCCTGTAGGTGCCGAGGGCAACGATGATGGCGCCGGTCAGGGTCGCGAGGTCGATCACCTGGTCGGGCTTGATGTTCTGCACGGTCCAGTAGAGGGCGTCGGCAAGGACGAGACGCCCCTCGGCGTCGGTATTGATCACCTCTATGGTCTGGCCGGACATGGTCTTCACCACGTCGCCAGGGCGCTGCGCGTTGTGGGAGGGCATGTTCTCGACACAGCCGATGACGCCCGCAACGTTGGCACGGGCTCCGCGGGAGGCCAGGGTGTGCATGAGTCCGGTGACACAGCCCGCCCCGGCCATGTCGAACTTCATTTCCTCCATCCCGGCGCCAGGCTTGAGCGAAATGCCGCCGGTGTCGAAACACACGCCCTTGCCGACCACGGCGAGCCAGGGATCATCATCGCCGGCTCCCTTCCATCTCATGACGACCAGCTGGCTCTCTCGCTCGCTGCCCTGGCCGACACCGAGGAGGGCCCCCATGCCGAGTTCCGCCATCTCGGCCTCGCCAAGCACGGTGACACTGACGCCGAGATCACCTAACGCCGTGGCACGGCGGGCAAACTCCGCAGGGTAGAGCGTGTTGGCGGGCTCGCTCACCAGATCGCGGGTCAGGAAGACACCGTCGGCCACGCACTTCAGACGCGCCGCCTTCTCTTCGCTCGCCGTCACCTCCTGTGTCACCACGGTGACCCTGTCGACCGTCGGCCTGGCGTCCTCCTTCACCACCGTGCGGTAGGTGTCGAAGCGATAGCTGCGCAAGGTCATGCCGTGGACGAACTCGCAGACGTCCAGGGGATGACCGGCCGGGATGGCGACATGCCGCGCGCCCAACCTGTCGAGGTGGCGGTAGGTGCCACCACCGAGATTCTGGCGATCAAGCGGGGTGAATGACGCGTAGTCGCCGGTGCCGACCACGACGATGTGGCTGGCATTCATGGTCTTCGGAGCGACGATGTCGAGGATCTGACCCTTCTTTCCGGAAAACCGTGCCGAGACCTCCATGGCGCGACTGATGGCTCCACCGGCGGCACGATCAATCGCTTCGGCCGAGGCGAAGAGCTGGCCGTCCTGCTGCGTGGCCACGACAATGGTATCGGTGTCATCGGGAATGGACGGGGCAAATTCGACACGCATCACGAGGATCCTCCGGTCGGCCTGGCAGACCTGACAGCGACTTGTCATTGAATCAGGAACTTTCGGGGTCAACCCTATACCACGGCCAGGGAGACCTGCGGAAGATCGCCTTCCGGGCATCGGTGGGGGTGAGACCCCGCCGCCCGGCAATGGCGTCATCCGTCCCCACTGATCGCTTCGGCCGTCCAACGTCTTCTTGTGTCAAGTTGCCGTGGTGCAAACTCACGATGTTCGCAAGGGGCGGCTAGCGGAATGGGATCGAAGTGCCGATGGCCGGCACACCTTTGCTACGTCAGGCCATACACTGTGCGGAGAAGGTCGACTGCCTCGTCCCGGGTGAAGGGAACGTCAAATGCCCTGGGAACCAGGCTTTGGTCGGCGTGAGCCTGGTCGACAAAGGCTCGGAGGTCCCGGCGCACGGGTTCCGGTAGCGCGATCCGTGCGTCCTGTGGCAGGAGTTGCGCCAGTCGGAAGACATCGTTCCGGTGCTTCCTGATGTCCTTCCGGTCGACGCCCACACCCTCCTGCGAACGAACGATGAGGTCGAGAACCGCACGGGCCTTGAACGGTATGAGCAGAGTCTCGTCGATGATCGTTACGCCATCTATCTGGCGTCTTGCTGCCTGCATCGCCCCGAAGTAGTCATCGTCCAGCAGGATTGCCGATAGGCTGACGATGTCCTGGTCAACCGGTATCCGTGTGAGGATCGTACCTTCGGGCAAGTGGAGATTCCCGGGCCGTCTCGAAAACAGCTCGATCATGAACGGGAAGCTCCGATCAGTCGGTCGGTGGAATCGCGGTGGAACTCCCTTCGCCCGTTGCTCCGTTCTCGAGCCTGATATCCACCTGCGTCGAGGAATCCTTTGAAGGCCGTCCCGAATTCGGCGTCCACGACCTCGACGCAGAGCACCATGTCGATGTCCTTGGTCGCCCTGAAGTCGAGACCCGCTGCGTTGAACAGCATATCGCAAGCGGTCCCGCCGATGATCGCGTACTGATCCTCGTGCCCCGAGAAGTGTTCCCGGAACTTGCCGATTCCCGTTACCACGGCATGCCATCCAACAGTCGCTCCGCTGCCATGGAAACGCGCTCGTCGCGGTGATCGCGGAATCGAACGTGGAGAGACAGCAGATCCACGGTGGGAGCAGTGGACAAGCCGACAGGGTCATAGGCCCATGTTTCGACGATCTGGTCAGCCTGATCCCGGTCGGTTTCGACGAGTCCGCGGGTTCGGGCGACGGCCTTCCAATCTCTGGCCGCAATCGCAAAGGCCTCCAGTGACGGCGGAGACAGGTCGGTCAGCTCCGCGAGGGCGCTCTCGCCCGCCCGCTTCAACGTAGGAGCGGTGCGAGCGTGCCGGATGAACTTTTCGGTACGCACCGGGCTGCGTAGCAGGTCGTGCGAGGCATCGAACAGTTGCCTCCCTTCCGCCTCGAACCGGATACGGCGCTCCCTGCCGTGCCTTTCGGTATGGGCAAACCCGGCACTGACCAGATCGTCGAACGCTCGGCCTATTGACATCGCCGAGTAGTGCAACTGCGTTGCCAAGAGCGAAGGAGTTGTTGCAGCTTCGTCGAGACGCAGGAGGCAATGGAACAGTACCGCTTGAGCCGCCGGCGAGAGGCCGGCCCCGCGCCGTGGCTTCGGCGTCCGGAAACGTTCGCGCAGATCCATTGCGAGGTCGGGGATGTAGAGCTGATTACCGGGCACGACGAACGGAACCCCTTGTCCGATGAGGCGCGAGCGGTTGTACGCGCTCAGCCATGGAGCGACGAAAACGACGATCGCGTCAACTGTGGGCCGGACCAGGGCGAGATGCTTTGCGATGTCCGACGGCGTGGCAGTGTTGTCGGCCGTAACGAGGAAAACGCATCGTCTCCCCGCTATATTGCCTTCGTGGAGGCTGTACATCCGGGATAGAAACGAGGGGAGGCTCGGCGCACGTTCGAGTGAAGCGACCTTCGCGGGTTTGTGAAGCGTCTCTTCCAGATAGCGCTGCAATGCGCCGGCGACAGGCATCGCCCAAATTTCTCGGCCACTTACTAACATCACAATGCATGCTAACTCTATCAACGTTAGTGTGCAAGATCATCGTTATCACATTTCTGACTCGCGCCTCGACGCCTTCCCGAGTTGATGTGCGTGTCGCTACGGAGCCGGTCGAACGAAATTGCGTGAACTCTGACAGCCCAGTGATTCTTCTCGTGCCCAACTGTAGGTCGCATTGTGAAGAAGATGGCCGCACGGCCTCGCATCCGTCCTCAGCGGCGAAGGGGCCCGCGTCCGTCATGATGATCTTCGTTCCGTTCGCCATGTTTCGATCCCCCCGTTCGTTTCGGTCCGCGATCGGCGCGGCGCGGGTGCTCCCGTTGGGGAACACCCGGGACACGCCGGACAAACAAGCGGGTCCGGAAATGGGAAGGGCCGGAAGTGCCGCGCTCAACCACGGCCCGGGGTGCACGCCTTTGTGTCTACGGGATTTTCGGCGCTTCGCGGGTTCGCCGCAGGAGGAGTGGGATGTTCGACGCCATTCGGCGCTGCGAACTCACACCCCACGACCTGGGATGCCACGGAGGTTGCGTCAGATTGAGATCAGTCGCGTGTCGGTGTTGTCTCGTCGGAAACTTGCGGGTGTCTGCGGATCACGGGGCTGAGTTGCGGTTCTGCCGGGTTCTTGCGAGGCGCCTTGCGACCTGCCGCCTTTCCCATCTGTCGCCAAAGAGATTGACGATCTCGAATACGTCGAGGCCGTGGCAGGCGACGCCGATGCCCCAGCCGAGCGCGGCCCACAGGAACCAGAGATAGCCCGGACTGGTGAAGAGGTTGATCGCCGCGAGGACGGCGATGACGACGACATACTGGACGGCGTGGATGTAGAAGCCCCGGATGTCCCGGACATACTCCATGGCGTCGCGTTCGTCGTCGGAGAGGTCCGGGAATTCGGCTGAGGATGTCATGTCACGCTCCTTGCGCAGGGTGGAAAAGTCGGTGTCCAGAACAGCGGCAAGGCACTTGAGAGATTCGGCACTCGGGTTCGCGCCACGCTCTATGCGCTGCAGGGTGCGTACGCTGACACCCGCCATCGATGCGAGTTGCTCCTGGGACAATCCCCGTTCGAGACGCAGCTTGCGGACGATCATCAATGCCATTCCCGGCGTTCAGGCAAGCCGATATGACCCGCATCGCGGCTGGATACCACGACAGGAACCCGACATTTCCGCGACAGAATGACTCGTGGACTGGTCAGCACCGGTCTGGAGGGGCTGTCCAGGCAACGGCTTCGTGGCCCGCAGCAAAGGCGCTGATGGTGACGTCCGGATTGCGGTTGACCAGAGAGCGCCCGTAGATCGGGTGGGTCATGGAACGAACCTCGTGCTCGATGCGAAACACCGGTTCGCCCGTGCCGGGATCGACGATGTCGAGGAAGCGGTATTGCCACCGGTTGCTTTCCTCCGAGATGAGACCCCGCTCTTCCAGCCAGCGGTGCGGGCCGGAAAAGTCGGCCACGTAGATCGCGATATGATGGCCGTCGTAGTCGGGCAGCGGTCCCACGGACTCGACAAAGCGCAGTTCCTGGCCGTGCCCGACCGGGGCATGGGCCACCCCGTTGCGATCCACCCAGGCGTCCGTCTTCCACACCTCGCGGTAGAAGGCCGCTACTGCTTGCGCCGTTCCCTCGGGCACGTCGAAGGCCACATAGGCCATGGCGAGCGTCCGTTCGTCTCCCGGCCCGTGTACGCGAATGTGATTGCCCCAGGGGCAGGTCGTGTCAATGTGGCCGTTCTCGCGCTCGCAGGGCATGCCGGCAGTGGCGAGACGAATCTCAAGTGCGTCGAGATCGGGCATGACAAGACCGGTGCGGCCGCGCAAGTGTTGCGCTTCACCTGTCGGAAGGTGAAACTGGCTCTGCCCGACATTGACCCACATGTTGTCCGTTCCGGTCACAAGGTAGGGATCGCGCGTGAGACCGAGCGCGGTGATGTAGAAATCCGTCGCGCGCGCCTGGTCCGGCACCTGGACGTTGACGTGCTCCAGCGCGACGATGTTGCCGACATCCTCGCCGGCGCGGTCGAATTGCGGCATGGCGTGGTGTCCTTCCCCGCAAACTGCAGTCGCCAGCCTACACGGCGAGCCCGAGCCAGGCGAGACGCCTGAGGGAGGATTGGCATGTGGTTTCCGGTTTCGAAAACACCGGTGTCGTCGCGAACGATGCGACACCCCCCTGCCGGATTCGTGAGCCATGTTCCCGACTCCTGGCTGTCGGCCGGGTGGAGACCATCTGCCGGGATACCCCGTTGCGAGACCGGGCACCTTGACCGGCATTCGCCGGATCGTTGAACCCTCGTTCCCCGCCAACGTGGCGCCCGGGGGACTCCGACGACAGGGAAGTGCAGGGATGTTGAAACCACGAAGTGCCGTGTCCGGCGGGTGGCGTGGCGCAGGTGACTTCGCGTCGTTTCCACTGTATATGGCAAAGGCAGGGGAGCAACGCACTATCCATGCCGATGGTTCGCAGGCATACGTCCTACATTCTCCTTCAGCTGGTGTTGACGACGACCACCATCGCTGCGGTGCTGGTGAGCGTGATCTGGCTTACCCAGTCGCTGAGGTTCCTCGATTTCATCATCAACCGCGGCCTCTCGGTCCTCGCTTTCCTCGAAATCACGCTGCTCCTGATGCCGTCGATCCTTCCGGTGATATTGCCGGTCGCCGTGCTGTGCGCCGTGGTCTACACCTTCAACCGGCTGACCATCGATCGCGAGCTGGTGGTCATGCGATCCGCCGGGCTCGGTCCCTGGGACATGGCCCGGCCCGTGATCATCCTCGGCGTTCTCGCTGCCGTCCTGGGCTGGCTGCTGACCCTGTGGCTGTCACCCGCGGGATTCCGGGAATTCAAGGATGAACAGGCGCACCTCAGAAGCGACTTTCATCACCTGCTCTTGCGCAAGGGCACGTTCAACCAGCTCATTCCGGGGTTCACGGTCTATTACCGGGAGGAGGACAGGGAAGGCCGTTTCCGCGGTATCATCATCCATGACAACCGCGAACGGGACCGCAAGATCACCATGCTGGCACAGTGGGGATCGCTGGTCGCGGAGGACGGGGGCCTGCAACTGGTGCTGGCAAACGGCACGCGCCAGGAGATCGCCGGCAACGAACGCTCCCTGCGCATGCTCTATTTCGACAGCTACGCCCTCGATCTCGGCCAGCTGTCGGGGGCGCCGCCGTCTCGCAACAGGGAACCCAAGGAGCGCTATCTCCATGAACTGGTCAGCGGACCGTTCACCGCCATCGACGGCAAGAACCGGGGCGAGTTCCTGGCGGAGGCCCACAGGCGTCTGGTGCTGCCGCTGGCATCTCTCATCATGGCGCTCATCGGCTTTTCCGCGTTGACCGCCGGCGAATTCGACCGCCGCCACCAGTGGCCGAGGATTGTCAGCGGACTGGGTCTCGGCCTCCTCTACCTCGCCGTCTCGTTCTCTCTCACCAGCCTTGTGGTCAAGAACACGCTCCTCATCGGCCCTCTCTACGCGCTGCCTGTCGTCGCCTTCTGGCTCGCCATCTGGGCGATGACGCAGCACCGGTTCGCCCTGCCGTTCTCCACGTCCGGCGGGCTCGGGTCAGGCATCTAGAGCCATGCAGCTGTCCTTCGTCCTCTCGAAGTACATTGCCCGTCGCTATTTCATGTCGGTCATGCTGGTTCTCGTCATCATGGTGGCTGTCACCTTTCTCGTCGACATCGTGAATCTGGGAGGACGGGCTGCCTCCCGAGACAGCGCGGATCTGGCCCTGGTGCTGGAGATGGCGCTGCTGCGCATCCCCTACTTCATGGTGAAGATCCTCCCGTTCGCGGTCCTGTTCGGCACCATGCTGACCTACCTCTGGCTCACCAGAACCCACGAACTCGTGGTCATGCGGGCCAGCGGTGTGTCGGTGTGGCAGTTCCTGCTGCCGGCACTCGCCATCACAGTCGTTCTTGGCGTCGCCACCATCACCATCTTCAATCCCCTTGCGTCGGCCCTGATTTCCCGCTTCGAGCAGCTCGAGAACCGCAATGTCAGAAGCCAGGCCAACGTTCTCGCCGTCGCGCCCGGCAACATGTGGATCAGGGAGGGCAACGACACGCGCCAGTCCGTGATCCATGCTCACGAGGTGTCGGCCAGCGGCACCGAACTCGAGGATGTCATCATCCTCGTGTTCGGCGAGAGCGACCGGTTCATCGAGCGCTACGATGCGAAACGGGCCACCCTCGGCGACCATCGATGGGACATGGAGGAGGTCCTGATCAGCCGCCCCGACCAGAGCACGACCAGCGTCAGCACGCTCGAGGTGCCGACAGAACTTTCCCTCGATCGCCTGCAGGCTGCCTTCGCATCGCCCGAGACCATCTCGTTCTGGGATCTCCCGGGCTTCATCACGGTCATGGAAAATGCCGGTTTTTCTGCACTGCAGCACCGCATTCACTGGCATGCCGTGCTCGCCATACCGCTGTTTCTGGCATCGATGGTGCTGGTTGCGGCAACATTCTCCCTGCGCCTGACGCGTCAGGGCAACGTCGGCCTCTTCGCTGTCGCCGGGCTGGGATTCGGGTTTGTCGTCTATGTCGTATCGGATATTTTCATCGCCTACGGCATGTCAGGCAATCTCCCGGTCCTGCTTGCCGTGTGGGGGCCTGTTGCCATTTTCACTGCGATCGGAAGCACCATGCTGCTCCATACGGAAGACGGATAGATGGTCCGGTCAACCGTCCTGGTGGCCGCCCTCGTGCTTGCGGTCCTCGCCGGCCAGGTGGCGGCGGACGGCCACGAGACCGATCCGGCGGTCCTGCAGGCCGACGAGATCACGCATGACAGTCAGTCCGGAATCACGACGGCCCTGGGCTCCGTCACCCTGACCACCCGAGGCTATGTCCTGGAGGCCGACAGCCTCGTCTATGACCGGCCCGGTGATCGCGTCACCGCATCCGGCGGTGTGGTCGTTGTCGACAGTGAGGGACAGACCCTTCATTCCGACCGTATCGAAGTGACCGGAGATCTGCGTGAGGGTGTCATTGAAGGCATCCGTCTGCTGCTCAGCAACGGCGCCAGGCTGGCGGCATCCAGGGCCGAGCGCAGCGATGGCCGGATCACGGTCATGGAGCGTGCCGTCTACAGTCCGTGCGAACTGTGCCCGGACGATCCCGACGATCTCCCGGTCTGGCAGCTGAGGGCCAGGAGTGTGAGCCATGATGAGGAGACGCGCGACATCACCTACCGGGACGTGACCCTGGAAGTCTTCGGGATTCCGGTTGCCTACTCGCCCTTCATGCGTCATCCGGATCCGACCGTGGAACGCCGCACCGGTTTTCTGGTGCCGAACTATGGAAGGAGCAGCACGCTCGGCGCTTACGTGAGAATGCCCTACTACATCGAACTCTCGCCGGCACGCGACCTCACGGTGACTCCCATCATCACCCGTGAGGAAGGGCCCGTGCTCTCCGCCGAGTACCGGGAACTCATGGCCACCGGTGACATTCTGGTGGAAGGCTCCGTCGCCCACGCCAAGGCCCGCCACAACAGCGGCCGCCTCAAGGGAGGGCGTGACACGCGCTGGCATCTCAAGGCCAACGGTCTGTGGATGGCCGACTCCCGCACGCATTTGGGCGCCGACGTTCACCGCTCATCCGACGATTCCTACCTGTCGCGATTCGGCATCAGTAGTCTCGACACGCTTGTCTCGGATGCCTTTGTCGAACATTTCGACGGTCGCTCCTATGCCGGAGCCTCCGGGTATCTCTACCAGGGACTGAGACCGATCGACGATCCCGGTCAGATCCCTCTTGTCGCTCCGCTCTTGACCTACAGCTATCTCACGCCTCCCTCGAAGACCGGTTCGACTGCCAGTGTCGACTCCAGTCTTCTCGTCCTGACACGAAGCGACGGCACCGACAGCCGCCGATTCTCCACCGGAGTCGCCTGGCAGGCTCCCTTCCTGACGACAGACGGCCAACACTTCAGCACACGCATCTCGTTGCGCGGCGATGCCTACCATGCCTCCGATGTTCCCCTGGCTGATCGCAAGCAATCCGGATTTGTCAGCAGATTCATTCCCGAGGGACTCGTCGAGTGGCGCTACCCCTTCGCCCGGATGAGCGACACCTCCCATCAGCTGCTCGAACCGATGGCGATGGTCGTGTGGAGCCCCAATGGCGGCAATCCCCGGAACATTCCCAACGAGGACGGGCAGGACTTCGAGTTCGACGAAGTCAACCTCTTCTCGACCAACAGGTTTCCCGGTCTCGACAGGGTCGAGGGCGGGCTGCGGATCAATTACGGTCTGCGCCTCGGTCAGTACGGCCACGATTCCGGGCACTACGAACTCTTTCTCGGCCAGGCCTGGCGAGCGCGCGACGACAGCACCTTTGACGAGAGCCAGGGTCTGTCAGGACACTTTTCCGACTATGTCGGGCGTCTGCAGATCAATCCCTTCCCCTACTTCGACATGCTCTACCGGTTCCGCATGTCCGACGAGTTCAAGTCCCTCTACCGCTCGGAACTCGGCGTGAATGTCGGCACCGACGACGCGAATCTCGAGTTGAGCTACGTGCGGCTCGACGAGGAAACCGACCCCATCATCTATCCCTTGAGGGAGCGCGCCCAGATCAACACCGGCGCCGTGTTCAGACTGATCGACAACTGGACCCTCACGGGAAGCTGGCGCGGTGATGTGGACAGGGGCGAATCCGTCTTGTACGGCAGCACGCTCGCCTACCGGGATGAATGTGTGGAGATGAGCCTGAGCGGAGAAAGGCGTTTCACCCGAGCCATGGACTACAACCCGGAAACCGTGATCATCTTCAGGATCCGGCTCGCCACGCTGGGTTGAAACCTCCATGTCATCTTGATTCACCCGATCGATTCCAGCACCTTGGCGGTCGTCTGGAGAGTGCATGTCAATGAACCGACGCTTGCCCTGGTTCCTGCCCGCCCGGGTGTTTCTCGCCCTTGCCCTGGCCTTCGTCCCGGTACCCGCCCTGACCCAGGAATCCCTTGGCATCGCCGTGGTTGTCAACGACGAGGCGATCACCGAAAGGGATCTGGCTGCGCGTCTGTCTCTCGTGCTGGCCCTGTCGGGAGTTGCCGATACGCCCGAAAGCCGCCGGCAGCTCCTGCCGCAGGTCACCAGGATGCTGATCAACGAGAAACTGCAAATTCAGGAAGGAAACCGGCAGGGGTTCGGCACGTTTCGCATTGATCGCAACGAGACCTACGGCTTCGTGGAACGCAGCCTTGGCCTTGGCCCGGGAGAACTCGTCATCTTCATGGAAGAGCGCGGCCTGAGTCTGGATTCGCTCGACGACCAGCTGACTGCGGAGATTGTCTGGGGTGAACTCGTGAGAGCCCGGCAACGCCAGCGCCCGATCTTCGAGGCTGAGGTGGAGGACGAGTACCAGCGCATGATCGCTGCCGCACACGAACCCCACTACCTGCTCGCCGAGATCGTCCTTTCCGTGGATGACCCGAAGGAAGAAGCAGGTGTGAGGGAGAACATCGAACGGCTCGCCGATGCCCTGCGTTCGGGGGGCCGGTTCAGCATTCTCGCCCAGCAGTTTTCGCAAAGCGCCAGTTCCAGCAATGGTGGCGATCTCGGCTGGATCGTTCACAGCCAGCTCTCCGGGGAACTCGCCGCGATTGTTCCCAACCTGCGTGTCGGCTACCTGTCGCCACCGATCCGCACTCTCGGCGGCTACACCCTGATCCTGATGCGCGAGATTCGACCGGGCTATCGCGTGAGTGACGCAGACATCGAGGTCACCATCCGCCAGGCGGTCTTTGCCGTGGACGAAGACGCCGCAGTCGCCGTGGAGAGGGTGTCCGACACCGTCTCCCCGCTCTCCTCGTGCGAGGATCTCGACTCTCTCGCCGCGGCTGATGGCGGGCCGCAGGTGAGCGATACCGTGACGGCAAGACTGACTGACCTCCAGGAGGACGTGCGCCGCCAGGTGGAAGACCTCGCGCCGGGCACGGCCGGCACTCCCGTTGCCAGCGCCGGCGAAGTGCGCGTCATGATGGTGTGCGATCGTGTCGAACACGGCCTGCCGACACGCGGGCAAGCCCGCAACGCGCTGGAGGCGCGCCAGCACGACACCATCTCGAGGAGCTATCTTCGCGACCTCAGACGCCAGGCGTTCGTCGACATCCGCATCCGGGAAGCGCGTTGAACCCACTCGACGACCTTCCCTGTCTGAGGGACGTCGCGGATACATTCTCTCTCAGGGCGCGCAAGTCACTGGGACAGAACTTTCTGTTTGACGAAAACGTGCTCGACCGCATCGCACGCAGTGCCGGTTGTCTTGAGGGCGCCGTTGTCGTCGAGATCGGTCCGGGTCCGGGCGGCCTGACGCGGGCCGTGCTGAGAGCCGGGGCAAGCCGCGTCCTTGCCATCGAGATGGACCGGCGGTGCTGCGCCGCCCTTTCCGGTCTTCGTGACGCCGCTGCCGGCAGACTCGCCATCCACGAAGGCGATGCCCTGGAGTGCGACCTCCGCCAGGTCCTGGAGCCGGGGGCGGTGGTCATGGGCAATCTCCCCTTCAACAGTTCGACACGCCTTGCCATGCGCCTGATCGAACATCGCCACCTGATCGATCGCATGATCCTGATGTTCCAGAAGGAAGTGGCCGAGCGGCTTGTCGCTGTGCCGGGAAGCCGTCAGTACGGCAGGCTGAGTGTCCTCGTACAGTGGCTGTGCCGGGTCGAGTGGTGTTTCGGCATTGCCTCCGCCTCCTTCGTCCCGGCACCGAAGGTGCGTGCGGCGGTGGTCCGCATCACGCCGCGCGACACCCCTCTTTCGCCAGCCCCCGAACCGGTGCTGCGCACATTGACGCAAGCGGGCTTCGGCCAGCGGCGCAAGGTGCTGCGCAACGCTCTGGGCGCCGTCTCGAGAGATCCGCAAGGTCTGCTTCACGCCGCCGGTGTGGATCCACGGGCCCGGGCCGAAGAGGTCGACATCGCCTCGTGGTGTGCTCTGGCAAGGGAACATGCGAAACGCGCGGCCACGCGATGATGACCCGATCGGCGACAACAAGAAGGGCAACGGACCGGTGACGGTGGATACAGCGCCGCCGGAATCCGCATCGAAGCGCGGCGGTCGTGTCACGCCGATGATGGAGCAGTACTGGCGGATCAAGGCGGAGCATCGAGGGGAGCTTCTCCTCTTCCGCATGGGTGACTTCTACGAGCTCTTCTTCGACGATGCCGTAGCCGCTGCCGCTGCACTCGACATCGCACTGACCACCCGCGGACAGCACCAGGGCAAGGATGTTCCGATGTGCGGCGTCCCGGCGGTATCCGCCGACAGCTATCTCGAACGGCTCATTCACAAGGGATACCGGGTGGCGGTCTGTGAACAGGTCGAGGACCCCGCCGAGGCGAGAAAGCGCGGCGCAAGCGCCATCGTGCGGCGGGATGTCGTCCGCATCGTCACACCCGGAACGCTCGTCGAGGACACGCTTCTCGATGCCCGTTCCACCAATCACCTGGCGGCGCTGGCCCAGGCGGGCTCCACCACCGCGGTTGCCTGGATCGAGATGTCGACGGGCAGCTTTTCCGTCACGGACATCGCAGTGGCCGACCTCAACGCCCTCCTGGAGAGTGTCGCCCCGGCCGAACTCGTGGTGGCGGAGCGGGCAGGCGATGATGGCACCCTTCAGGATGCGCTGGCGCCGTGGTGCGAGCGGCTGGTCCGGGAACCCGACAGCAGGTTCGACAGCCGCGCCGGGGAACGGCGACTGCGCCACCTTTACGCCGTTGCCTCGCTGGATGGTTTCGGTTCCTTCACTCGGGCCGAACTGGCGGCCATGGGCGCGCTGCTGGGCTATGTCGAACTGACCCAGAAAGGCCGCTTTCCGAGACTGGCGCCACCGGTGCGCCAGGTGGCCGGGCAGTCGATGCTGATCGACCAGGCAACGCGGCGCAACCTTGAACTCATGCGCACACTTGACGGCCATCGCCAGGGGAGCCTCCTTGGCATCATGGACCGCACCGTGACGGGCGCCGGCGCCCGCCTGCTCGGACAGAGACTGACCGCGCCACTGACCGACACTGGGGCCATCGCCGGGCGCCTGGATGCGGTCCAGCTGTTTGTCGAGGACCCGGAGTCGCGTGGCGACATCAGGGCCACCCTCGCGCAAACGCCCGATCTCGAGAGAGCGCTGGCGCGCCTGGCACTGTCGAGGGGCGGCCCTCGCGACCTCGCAGCCATTCGCGATGGCCTGACGGCGGCCGGCAGTCTGGCTGCCCGACTGTGGCGCCATGATGATCTGCCGCGGGAACTCGCCGGGGCGGGGAGCGCCATTGAGGCTGCCCCTCCACTCGTCGATGAACTGACCTGTCTCCTCGTCGACAATCCTCCTCCACTCGCCCGGGATGGCGGCTTCGTGCGCGCCGGCTACAGCCCGGAACTCGACCAGGCAAGGGAACTGCGCGACAACAGCCGGCAGCTGGTGGCCGGACTCCAGGGGACGTACCAAACGGCCACCGGCGTCGCTTCCCTGAAGATCCGCCACAACAATGTCCTGGGATACTACGTCGAGGTCGCCAGCAACCATGCGCAACGACTCGATGAGAGAACGTTCATCCATCGCCAGACCATGGCCAACGCGATGCGTTACACGACCGTCGAGCTGGGCGACCTTGAGACGGCGATGTCGCGAGCGGCCGACCGTGCCATCGCCCTCGAACTCGATGCCTTCAACAAGGCCACGGCCGACATGCTCGCAGAGGCCTCCGCGATAGCCGCAGCCGCCGGGGCGGTCGCCGTCATTGACGTGGCTGCGGCGCTCGCGGACCTTGCCGTAGAACGCCGCTATACGCGTCCGGCGGTGACAACGGACCTCGACTTCACGATCGAGGGGGGACGTCACCCCGTCGTCGAGGTCCTGGCCAGCGAATCGGCGGAGTTTGTCGCCAACGGCTGCGGTCTCGAGGACAACGCCCGCCTGTGGTTGCTCACCGGACCCAACATGGCCGGAAAGTCGACCTTCCTTCGGCAGAACGCACTGATCGCCGTCATGGCCCAGGCCGGGAGCTATGTGCCGGCGGATACCGCCAAGCTTGGAATCGTCGACCGACTGTTCAGCCGCGTCGGTGCTGCCGACGATCTCGCACGGGGACGATCGACGTTCATGGTGGAGATGGTCGAAACTGCGGCCATCCTCAACCAGGCCGGGGAACGATCCCTCGTCATACTCGACGAGATCGGTCGTGGAACGGCAACCTTCGACGGCCTTTCCATCGCCTGGGCAGTCCTCGAGCACCTTCACGATATCAACCGGTGCAGGGCGCTGTTCGCCACCCACTACCATGAACTGGCGGCGCTCGCCGCAACCCTGACGGCACTGAAACCGCACTCCATGCGGGTGAAGGAATGGAAGAACGATGTCGTGTTCCTCTACGAGGTGGAGCGTGGCGCAGCTAACCGGAGCTACGGCATCCACGTCGCCCGCCTCGCCGGACTTCCGCAGGCGGTCATCGACCGTGCGAAGGACGTGCTCGAGACCATCGAAACGGGTGATGGCGCAACCTCCCTGGCACGGCTCGCCGATGAACTGCCCCTCTTCGAGGTGGCGCAGAGACACACGCGGGATGTTGCGCCGGCCTCCGCCCTCAGACAGGCTGTCGACGATGCGGTGCCCGATCGGCTCACGCCGCGCCAGGCACTCGATCTGGTCTACCGGCTGAAGGATCTGGCGGAGGAGGAGAATGACTGATCCCCGGGGAAGGTCCTCACCTGGCAGCCTAGTGAACCGGCAGTGCCTGCGCCGGGCGCTCGCCACCCTGCCGGCCACGAATGAAGGCCTCGACGACGTGCTGCGCCATGTGCTCGACGATGGCATGGCGCGGCTGCGCGACCACCTCGAAGGCGGCGCATCCGGGATCGCGCTTGTCACCGCGATGAGCCGGCTTGTCGACACGGTGCTGAAGGAACTGTTTGCCCATGTCCTGAAAGGAGAGAGCGGCAGCGATCACGACCGCATGGCCCTGGTCGCCGTCGGTGGCTATGGACGTGGCGAACTCGCGCCACATTCCGATCTCGATCTCCTCTTCCTGCTCGCCGGTCCGGTCACGACGCGCCAGGAAACGGTTATCAGCCGCGTCCTCTATTGCCTGTGGGATCTTGGTCTCAAGGTCGGCCACGCCACGCGCACTCTTGACGAGGCCATCGAATGTGCCCGCGACGACATGACCATCCGCACCGCGGTCCTGGAGGCCCGTCTGCTTGCCGGAGACCGGAGTCTCTTCCGGACATTCCGCCGCCGCTTCCAGAGATCGGTGGTGACCGGCAGTGATGCGGCCTTCGTGCGTGCCAAACTCGAGGAACGTGACCGGCGGCATCTCAAGACGGGCGACTCGCGCTATGTCCTAGAACCCGATGTCAAGGAAGGAAAGGGAGGGCTGAGAGACCTTCATGTCCTCGTGTGGATCGCGAGGTACCTCTACCCGATTGCCCGCATCGAGGATCTGGTGCCGCGCGGGGTGCTGAGCCGCGCCGAACTCTCGAGATTCCGCCGGGCAGCGGACTTTCTCAACAGGGTCAGGTGCCACCTCCACTTCCTGTCGGGCCGCGCCGAGGAGCGACTGACATTCGACCTGCAGACGGACATCGCCCGCCGCATGGGCTTTTCCGATGCGCGAAATCAGCGGGCTGTCGAGCGCTTCATGAAACGCTACTTCCTTGCCACCCGGGAGGTCGGCGGCCTGTCCCGCATCTTTGCCGCCGTCATCGCCGAACAGCATGGCGGCCAACCGCGATCCAGGTACGTGTCCGATGCCGCGGAAATCGACGGCTTTCCCGTCTCCGGCGGCATGATCTCGATCCGCAACCGCCGGCATTTCGAGGAGTCGCCCGGCGATCTTGTACGCATGTTCCACGTCTCGCAGGACCGGCGCATCGACATCCATCCCCGGGCCCTGTGGCTGATGACCCAGAGTCTTGCGCGGATCGACGACAGGCTGCGCCATGACGCTCTTGCCAACAGCCTGTTCATGGACATCCTGACCGCCAGGGATGATCCCCTCGGAACACTCCAGGCGATGAACGAGGCCGGCGTGATGGGCCGGTTCCTGCCGGATTTCGGACGTGTCGTCGCCCAGATGCAGCATGACATGTACCATGTCTACACCGTCGATGAGCACTCCATCAGGGCCGTTGGAATCCTCGCCGCCATCGAGCGTGGCGAGATCGCCGACGAACTGCCCCTGGCCACCGGGGTCTTCCCACTGATCATGCAGCGCCGCGTCCTCTACCTTGCCGTTCTCCTCCACGACATCGCCAAGGGGCGCGGGGGCGATCATTCCGTTCTTGGCGCCGGGGTCGCCGACCACCTGGCGCCACGTCTCGGTTTCACCGCAGAGGAAACCGAGACCGTGTCCTGGCTGGTGCGCCATCACCTGATCATGTCCAACACGGCCTTTCGCCGTGATCTTGAGGAGCCACGCACGATCGACGGCTTTGCCGGGATCGTCCAGTCGATCGAGCGCCTGCGGCTGCTGCTCGTCCTGACGGTCGCCGATATCCGCGCCGTTGGACCACGGGTGTGGAACAACTGGAAGGGCGACCTCCTGAGGGAGCTCTATTACCGGGCCGAGGAGGTGATCTCCGGCGGCCATGGCGCCGCCATTGCCAAGAAGGCGCGGGTCGAGGCGCGCATGGACCGTCTCAGGGAGGCGCTGGAGGACTGGCAGCCCGTCATGATCGACAACCACATCGCGCGTCTCGTCAAACCCTACTGGCTTGCCTTCGACAGTGCTGCCCACGTGCGGCATGCCGAACTGATGCGCCACGGCCTCAACGGTGACATGACCGTGGCGACCGAGATCGACGATGCCAGAGACATCACGGAGGTGACCGTCTTCGCACCGGACCGTCCCGGGTTGTTCGCGGAAATCGCCGGCGCCATCGCGGTGGCCGGCGCCAGCATCGTCGATGCCCGCATTTTCACCACCCTCGACGGCATGGCACTCGATGCCTTCCGGGTGCAGGACGAACACCAGTCGGCTTTCAGGGACAAGAGACGCCTGGAGCGCTTGCGCGACACCATCCGGCGCACGCTTGCCGGGGACCTCGATCTGGCCGGCGAAATCAACCGCCGTCGCAAGGGTTGGCACAACGGTCCGGATCTTGCGGTCCTGCCGCGTGTGCTGGTGGACAACAGGGTCTCGACCCGCCACACGTTTGTCGAGATCACGGCGCGCGACCGGCGGGGCCTGCTCTCAGACCTCGCCCACGCCGTGGCAGAACTCCACCTGTCGATCGTCACCGCTCGTGTCGCCACATTCGGGGAGAGGGCGGTCGACGCCTTCTACCTGTGCGACGGCGATGGCGGAAAGATCACCTCCGAGACGGAGCTCGACAGTTTGCGGCATCATCTGATCCGCACCATCGAGGCGGATGAACCGGCACCGGCGACGGTGCATTGACGACGCCTTCCAGCGGGGCGCTCAGGAGGGGGTGGCACCGGCGCATCTGGAAAACCGCCGCACCCATCATGGTGTCGAATCTCGCCCTGCCCGTCGTTGGCATGGTGGACACCGCCATGGCCGGACACCTGCCGGGTCCGGAGTATCTCGGCGGCGTGGGAGTGGCCGCCCTCATCTTCAGTTTCACCTTCTGGACATTCGGATTCCTGCGTCTGTCGACCACAGGATACATTGCCCAGGCCTTCGGACGCGGCGACCGGGAGGAACTCAAGGCGATCGTCATCCGGGCGGCAGTGATCGCCCTGGTGATCGCCTTCGCCCTCATCGTTCTCCAGAGCCCCTTGCGCTGGCTGGCGCTGGACCTTGTCGAGGCCGGACCCCTGGTGTCGTACCAGGCGGCGCTCTACTTCGATGTACGGATCTGGGCTGCGCCCGCCGTGATGGGCAACTTCATCGTCGCAGGTGCGCTGATCGGGCTCCAGAGAACCGGTCTGGCGCTGGTTGTGCAGACCGTCATCGCAACGCTCAACGTGGGTCTCGACATCCTCTTCGTTCCCGTCCTCGGCTGGGGAGTGGAGGGCTTGGCGGCCGCCACCGCCATTGCCGAGGTCACGGGCCTTGCAACGGGTCTCCTGGCGATCGTTCGCGCCCTGCCGGACGGCCGCGGACCCTGGCCCTTCGGCTCTGCCCGGATTCTGGAACCCTACTGGCCGCTGCTGGCTCTCAACCGGGATCTCCTGATCCGCACACTCCTTCTCAACGTCGCGTTCGGTGTCTTCATCAGCCTTTCGGCGCGGATCGACGACACCACCCTGGCAGCCAATGAGATTCTCTTGATGTTCCTCACCTTCGCCGCCTTTGCCCTGGACGGCTTCGCCAACGCCTGCGAAGCCATCGTCGGCGAAGCCTTCGGCCGCAGGGATCCCCGAATGCTGGGGGAGGCCGTGAGGGTGACCTTCCTGTGGTCGGGGCTGACGGCGGTGGTCGTCTGCCTCGGATATGCCCTTGGCGGAGATCTCCTCATCCTTCTTCTCACCGACATTCCGGAGGTGAGGGCGCATGCCCTCGCCCATGTGCACTATGCGATCCTCATGCCCGTCATCGGCGTGTGGTCCTTCCAGCTCGACGGTATCTTCACGGGCGCCGCCCGGGGCCGTGACATCAGGAACGCGATGGTCCTGGCGGTCGTCATCTACCTGCCGGCGATCTACCTGCTCCATGCGGAACTCGGCAATGATGGCCTGTGGCTGGGCCTTGCCCTCCTGTTCGTTGTCCGGGCCCTGGCCCTGTGGCGTCGCTACCCCGGACTCGCCCGCGACGCCGCACCGGCCCGGTGAAACGCCCGATCAGGTTCCGGTGTTCATGATCCCCTGATAGGGTGGCGTCGTACTCTGCGACGCAGCTAGGTGATCCCCATGGTGGACAAGAGCCCCCTGACCGTCATCGGCATTCCCTGTGACGTGCGCATGATCGACATCCACCCGTTTCATGCAGTGGGCGAGAAGTACATCGATGCCATTGCCCACGGCGCCAGTGCGGTGCCGATGCTGATTCCCTGCTTCGGCAGGGGCCGCGACCTCGAGCCCCTGGAAGACGTCTACGCCATCGACGACCTGCTCGACCGGGTCGACGGCATCTTCCTGCCGGGCAGTCCGAGCGATGTTCACCCGCACCACTACGGCAATGGTGAGCCGAGGGAGTTCACCATGCTGGACACACAGCGCGACACGCTGGCATTGCCGCTCATCCGTCGCGTCGTCGAGCGCCGGATTCCATTGCTGGCCGTCTGCCGCGGTATCCAGGAACTCAACGTGGCACTCGGCGGCACTCTCCACATGGTTCTGGACGAGGTCGATGGACTGATGGCGCACCGGGTTGGCAAGTCGAAGCCGCGCGACGAACAGTACCAGTTGCTGCACGACATCGATGTCGTTGCCGACGGCACGCTGCACGCCATCACCGGACTCGGGCACTATCGCGTCAACTCGGTGCACGGTCAGGGCATCGCCCGTCTGGCGGCAGACCTTGCCGTCGAGGCGACGTCCCCGGATGGACTGATCGAGGCGGTGAGTGTGCGGCGTGCGCCAGTCATGCAGCTCGGCGTGCAGTGGCACCCCGAATGGCGGTTTCGGGAAAGGGCCTACGATCGTGCGCTGTTTGCCGCCTTCGGCGCCGCCTGCCGGGGCGCTGTCGTCCCCAGCCCCGGAGCCTGAAGACCATGGTGCAGCCGACGCTTCCCGATTCCTGGTACACGTCAGCGACGATCGCGCGGCGGGAACGCGACGCCATCTTTGCCCGTAACTGGTCCCTGTTCGGGCCCGAACACGAGGTGGCACGCCCGGGAACCTGGGCGGCGCGCACGGTGAACGGCTGGCCCGTTGTCGTGCTGAAGGACCGCGGCGGAGACCTGCGCGCCTTCCATAACCACTGTCGCCACCGTGCCGCCTCCCTGTTGCCTGACGGTACCGGTTCCTGTCCGGCACGGCTTGTGTGTCCCTACCACGGCTGGACCTATGAACTCGACGGCACTCTGGCTCTGGCGCCACGGTTCGGTGAAGACCTGAAGAGGGACGCCATGTCTCTGCGGCCGGTCCGCGTGGCAACCTGGCGGGGATGTGTCTTTATCGCCATCGACCCGACCACGCCCCCGCTCCTCACCTGGTTGGGCTCCCTTCCCTCCCTCGCAGAACCATGGCCGGAGACGAGCGCCTTCACCTACCGCGGGCACTTCACGGTGGAGGGCCACGCCAACTGGAAGACCTACTGCGACAATACCCTGGAGGGTTACCACCTGCCCTTCATTCACGAGCGCCTCGCGCAATCACTCGAGACACAGGCGGTCACCATCCGCAGTTACGATGATCACCGTCTTGTCGTCTTCCACATCACCTACCGCGGGGATGGCGCCGGCCTTCGGGGCGACGACGGCATCTGGTTCTGGCGCTATCCCGGTTTCCAGGGTGTTCTGGGCGCCACCGGGTTCAAGGCCGAACTGATCGAACCGACAGGCCCCGCCAGTCTGCGTTCCGTCAGCTGGGCATGGTACGACCCCTCGATGAGCGAAGGCGACATCGCGGACAGCTACGCCTGGGCCAGGACCATCGTCGAGGAGGACCTCGCCATCTGCGAATCGGTCCAGCGCAACCTCGAGGCCCATGCCTGGCAAAGCGGTGTTCTCTCCCCCGTCATGGAGTGCCACACCGCGGCATTCCAGGAACTTGTGCGGCGCGATGTCGGTGAGGAACCGTGACGCAGGCGGGTCAATCCCACCAGATCATGGGCAATGTCGAGAGGACTTCGACCCCTGTGCCGGTGACAAGCATGTTCTGCTCGAAACCCGCACTTCCCAGGCCGGGAAGACCGAAGAAGGCCTCGATGCCGATCGCCATCCCCTCCTCGAAGATGTCGTCATCTCCACACATGTCAACGCCGATATAGGGCTTCTCGAAGAAGAGGCCGAGACCATGTCCGAAGTGAGGCCACTTCTCGGCCATCTGGTTGGATTCAGCGCCGTACTGCCGTGACAACTGCAGACCGTGGCGAGCCACCTCCTTCACCCGGGCGCCCGGACGGATCTGCTCCATCACCGCCTCGACAATCCTGGCGCCGGTCTCCACCATGTCCTTCTGCTCCGATGATCGCGGTTTCCCGCCACAGACCGTGGTGCGGCCCGGATCCTGGTAGTACCCTTCGAACATCGGGCCATAGACCCAGGCACGCACCAGATCGCCCTCCCGGGGCGCCTCGAAGGTGTAGGCAGCGATCGGATTGGCGACGAACTGGTTGATGAGGTCGCCGTGGCAACACGGCAGCATGTGGATGGTGCCACCCGAACGCACCACTTCGCGCGCCGCCTCCGATGCCGCCTCGGCCTCCGGCCGCCCCATGATCAGCCCTTCGACGAACCGGGTCAGCGCCCGGCTCGCCGTAGCCCCGGCGATACGCATGGCGTCCTGTTCGAGGGAGGACTTGATGCGCCTGCAGCTGAGTACGAGATCATCCTCGATGACCCAGTCGATGCCCGGAGCGCACTCGCCGATGACATTCCAGTAGCGCAAGGGGACGACATCGCTGCCGACAAGGCCCACCGGTCCCGTCACGCCGCCATCGACGAGCGCTTGTGCGACACTGCGAAACGGCGTGTTGGACGACAGGATCCTCGGCGTTGCAATGAGTTCACTCCGCAATCCCGGTTCATCGGCGTGGAGTTCGGGTTCCTCACCGCGGCGAAGCAGCACCGCATTGAACGAACGCCCCTCGAACAGGAAGGAGTCATATCCCTGGCCTGACGCCGTCGAGAAGAAGTTGGTGAGCCAGAGTACGTCGCCGCAGCGGTCGTTGGTCCCGCCCGAGCGCCCGAAGACAACCGCTGTCTCCAGGCCGCGCCGGTCCATCTCGCCTTCAACGTCCCGCCACCGCGCCTGGTACTCCGCGTCAGGAAAGAACCGTCCAAGTGCCGCCATGTTCTCCGATCCGGTCTGTACCCTGCAGAGCCATCATAACCTCACGGCCGAACCTGTCATCAGGCGTCGTTCCGGATCGCCTCGGCAGCTGGTTCAGCGGCGTGAGAAGACCAGCATGTGGTTGTTCGACGGCATCGCGATGACGCGTTCGAACTCGAGACCGTGAGCGTGTGCCGTGGCCGCAACATCGTTGACATCGCGCAGCCCCCACCCCGGATCACGCTGGCGCAGCATGGCATCGAAACTCCTGTTGCTCCTGGCGCCAAACTCGCCATTGAACGTGAAGGGGCCGTAGACAAGGAGATGGGCGCCGGGCGGAAGCAGGCGTCCGGCACCGGCAGCGAGCCCCTCCACTGTGGTGCGTTGCGTGCAGTGGAGCATGTTGATGTTGAGGACAAGCCCGAATTCCCCGTCAAGCCGGTCCCACCACGCCTCGTCCAGAACATCAAGGGCAACGGGAGATGCGACATTGGGCAGCGATCCTGTCCAGGCGGACTCGCTTGCCCGCATGCGTTCATCCGGATCGCTGGGTTGCCAGTGGATGTCAGGAAGGGATGTTGCGAATCGGGCGACGTGCTGACCCGGGCCGCTGGCGACTTCCAGCACCCTGGTGCCACTGCCGCAGTAGCGCGTGAGGACGTCAAGGATGGGCCCGCAATTGCGATCCGCCGCCGGTGCATGGAGCCGGTCATCCCGATCGGCCGCAGCGAGGCCCGGGTAGAAGGGAGAGGTCACAGGCCTCTCGCATGGTTGATGGCCTGGAGGAGCTGTGGTGAGATCATTCCTGTCACATCGACTTCGGCCACCGTCTGAAAGGCGCGCACGGCCTTCCTGGTTAACGGGCCGACCGTTCCGTCGACGGGACCAGGGTCGAAACCGAGATCATGCAGCCCGTCCTGCACCGCGCGCGTATAGCTGCGCAGCAACCCCTTGCGGGTCAGCCGTCTCTCCGGCGACGCCGCGTCAAGGGCGGCTTCGGCACGCAGCCTCTCGATCAGCGCATCATCGATCCTGCCGTCGACGGCAAGGCCGAACTCCCCCTGAAACGCTTCCAGGGCGCGCCGGGTATTGCCCCCCATGGCGCCATCGACGGGACCGGGGTCGTAACCCATCACCTGGAGGGCCTGCTGTACGGCCGAGATGCGTTCGGGATCGTCCCCCCGGGCCGGCATCGCGACAAGGAGTGCCAGGGCCACCGCCAGACAGGAAAGGGTCTTGCCGTCAACCACCCGACACCTCCTCTGGCCGCCGTCCGACAATCCTGGTGTAGATCTCCGGATCCGTCGCTCCTTCACTGGCGACGAGAAGCACATCGCTCGCACGATCAAGCCCCAGTGCCTGGCCGACATCGCTCTCCTCCAGCGCCGCCAGCAGGCCTGCCAGACCGGCCGCACCCGATTCTCCCACGACCAGCGGCGTCTCGGCATCGTTCGCAAGCGTCACCATCGCTTGCGGGGAGTACCGGTCGGCAATGGTGACGAAAGCATCGGCTCCGCACTCCAGAATGTCCCAGGCCAGCGGTGACATCGTCCCGGCAGAAAGACAGGCCATGACGGTGTCGAGAGATCCCGACCCCACGGTCGGGTGGCCGTGAACGGCGCTCTGGTAGACACAGTCGGCTTCGTGGGGTTCGACAACCACTGTCAGCGGCCGCGCGCTGCCCCAGTCTTCCCACATCGGCCCCGCCACCGCCGCTGCCAGTCCGCCGACGCCCGCCTGGATGAAAACGTGGCTTGGCCGGCGTGCGGCCATCTGTTCCATCGCCTCGTTCATCATCACCGTGTAGCCCTGCATCACCCAGGAGGGAATGTCCTCGTAGCCGGGCCACGATGTATCCGAGAGGACGATCCAGCCGCGGCTCCTGGCATCCTCCGCAGCCTTCAGGACCGAGTCGTCGTAGGTTCCGTTCACGCGCATGATGTCGGCGCCGTAGGCCGCGATCGCGTCTTCACGCCCCTGACTGACATGGTCATGGAGGTAGATGACGGAACGGGCGCCGGCCAGTCCTGCTCCCCACGCCACAGCCCGTCCGTGATTGCCGTCCGTGGCGCAGCACACCGTGACACCGGCAACTGCGTCCCTGGCGCGTCCGGCCATGATGTCATCCATGGTGCGACCGGTTTCCCGGCTGAGTACCCGCAGCACGCCATAGGCGCCACCGAGAGCCTTGAAGCTTCCAAGGCCGAAACGGTGGCCTTCGTACTTGATCCTGAGACCGCCAATGCCGAGTCGCGACGCGAGTCCGGACAAATTGACGAGGGGAGTGGGACCATAGTCCGGCCAGCACGTGATCGCCTGCCTTGCGACACTGCGTGTCGCTCGCGACATCACGCGCGCCTGGGGCTGATCGTAGGCCCTTCGCCGCACCTGCGGATCATTGAGGTGGAGCCTGATGGCGTCCGTGCGCGTCATGGCCCGAAACTACCGCCCCGGCGCACAGTCCGGCAAGGGACTGCCGGTGCAAACCCCGGAACCCGTCAAGGAGCAGCAGGTGGCCGTTCGCGCGGCGCTGGTGCGATCCGCAACAAGGAAACCGACGAGGATCTCCGAATCATCCTCACTCCCGGCGCCTCTCTGGGCGATGCGCGTCCGACTCGGCGCCTCTTTGCCCGCGCCCATCTCGAGCGGTACTTCAACCTTTCGATCTTCGCGCACCTCGCCAGGGAATTCCTGGATCCGGATCGCCGCAGGAAGGTCACGGTTAAGCGCCTGCCTCGTGGTGACCTATCTCACCTGGATTGCCCGCTCTTCCGACTTGTCTTCCCTCATGAGTGGCCGGGGTCCAGGACATTCGCGATCCTGGCGGGCCGGCGAAAGCGTGGGCGCGGGCCGGACGGATCGACATCACCGCCCAAGGCCGCAAAGTCAACATGAAGCGCATGGCCAGCGCGCCGTCGACGGGGCATGGCTGTGGCGGGCCCCGGAAACGCTCCTTCCATGACTGTCACGCATTACGGCGGTCCGTCGATTTCACCGGGCAGGACATAGGCGCTCTCCGGCTGCCACGACGCAAAGATCCGCTCGCCAACGTTGGTGTTGAGATGCGCGATCTCGCCATGGCTCTTCTGGGCCCTGATTTCCTGGCCATCGCCGGTTTCCATGTGGATCGTCACCGTGGCGCCGATAAACTCCTCTCCGATCACCCTGCCTTCCAGGAAGTTCCCTGCGTCGGCCGGCCGGTCCTGCGAGAGCACCATGCGGTCGTTGCCGACCACGAACACCGTTGACGTTCCTTCCTGTGCCGTGCCCGCGCCGCTGCCTGTTACCCGGAACCTCCCCCGGCCGGTCTCGATCGAGACAAGGCCGCCATCCACGGAAACCACGCGGCCCCGGAAGATGTTCGAGGAGCCGAGGAACTCCGCGACGAAGTGGTTGTGTGGCGTACGGTAGATCTCGACGGGCGCACCGATCTGCTCGATCCGGCCACGACTCATGATCACGATCCGGTCGCCCATGGAAAAGGCCTCGGACTGGCTGTGCGTCACATAGACGAAGGTGATTCCCAGATCCTTCTGGAGGCCCGAGAGGATGGCCTGCATGCGGACCTTCAGATGGGCGTCCAGTGAACTCAGGGGCTCGTCGAGGAGCAGGATCTCGGGCTCGGTCACGAGCGAGCGCGCCAGTGCCACACGCTGGCGCTGACCGCCCGACAGCTGGCTGATGTCGCGCCTGGCGAATTCGGCGATCCCCAAGCGCTCAAGCCAGTCCATGGCCTTTCTGCGGCGCGTGGCCTTGTCCGTGCCGCGCATCTTCAGGCCGAATTCGACGTTCCGGAGGACATCGAGAAAGGGAAAGAGCGCCAGGCTCTGCCAGACCATCGGCGTGTCCCGCTTCCATGTCGGGAGTTCGTTGATCCGATGGCCGCCCAGGCGAATCTCGCCTTGTGTCGGGGCATCGAGACCGGCGAGCATGCGCAGTGTCGTGGTCTTTCCGCATCCGCTGGAGCCCATGATCACCAGGAACTCACCCTTGCGGATGTCCAGACTCATGCGGTCCACGGCGATCACGTCGCCGAAGCTCTTCACGATATCGTCGAAGACAACCAGCGTTTCAGCCACTGCGGACCTCCCTCAGGCCTCATCCGTTCGAGGCATTTCCTCGACCCTGCCCAGGCGACGCATCAACAGAACCTGCGCAAGGATGACCAGTGTCATTGTCGTCAGGAACACGATTGTCCCGATGGCGTTGATCCGCGGGCTGACCTGACCCTGCAGGAATCCCAGGACGCGGACCGGGAGCGTTTCGTTCAGCCCCGAAACGAACCAGGCGACCGCGAACTCGTCGAACGACACGGCCATGGTGATGAACAGGGCTGCTAGGATCGCGGGGCGCGCAAAGGGCACGATCACGTGGAACAGGGCTCGCCATTCGCCGGCTCCCAGGTTCCAGGCGGCCGCTTCGAGACTTGGATCCATCTGCGAGAGTCGCAACCGGATGATCGCCATCGCGAAGGGGCTGCACATGACGACATGGCTGATGATGACGGAGTGGATTTCACCCGACAGGTTGACGCGCGACAGAAACGCGAGCATCGCCAGGCCCATGATCACCACCGGGATCGTCGGCGGCAGCAATGCAAGGGCGAGGTACACCGGCTTGCCGAAGAACCTGTACCGGAAGTCGGTGTAGGCTGCCGCGAAACCAAGCGTCGTCGAAATCACGGAGGCGCAGATGCCGACGACCATGGTGTTGCGCAGTCCCTCCCATACCAATGGATCTTCCGCGATGGCTTCGTACCAGCGAAGGCTGAAGCCCCCCAGGGGCAGCGAGGGGAAGCGGTCAACGTTGAAGGAAAAGACGAAGCTTGCCGCGATCGGCGCGAACACGAAGGCGAATGCCAGGACGACGTAGGCGCGCAGCCCCCAATCGATGAGCCGATTCCGGTTCATGCTCTCTTTCTGTAGGCATAGCCAATCGCCGAGAAGGCGACGGCCAGAAGCGTTGCGATCATGACAATCGCGATGACCGCGGCCCGCGGCCACTGCTGGCCGGCCTTGGTCGTGTCGGTGATCATGATGCTGAGCGTCGGCGGCTTGCCTCCTCCCAGATAAAGGGGACTGACAAAGTCTCCGAACGTCAGGATGAAGCAGAAGAGGGCGGCGATCACGATTCCGACCCTGGCCGACGGTATGATGACGAGGAAAACCGTCCGGAGCCGCCCGCAGCGCAGGTTGTGCGCCGCCTCGATCAGCGTGCGGTCAACGAACATGAGGCTGAACACCTGGAGCAGCACGACAAGCGGAAGGCAAAGGGTCAGATAGCCCGTCATCGTGCCGAAATCCGTGTTCAGCATGGTGTAGGGCCCTGCGCCCACGAGACCGAAGGCCGCATTCAGTATCCCGTTGTCGCTCAGGAATATCTGCCAGGAATAGACGCGTACCAGGTAGCTCGTGAAGAACGGGATTACCATGAGGAAAATGGCCAGCCGCCGCAGGTTCGCCGACAGCTTGAAGGCGATGCCGTAGGAGCAGGGAAACGCCAGGATGCTGACAAGCACCGAAGCGCCGGCCGCCAGGGCGAGCGTTCGCAGATAGGTGTCCCAGAATACGCCACGGCTGAACATCTTGGTCCAGTTGACGCTGTCGAAATCCGGGACCATTCGGTAGTTCTCGACCACCCAGAAACTGAGGGCCACGAGAAAGACGAGCGGAAAGGCAAAGAACAGGAGTTGCCAGACGAGAAGCGGCAAGGAAAGCGATAGTCCGAAGATCGTGACCTTCTTCATGCCTCAGGCATCCAAATCAGGTCTCCGGCCCGCTTTCCCGGGGACCCGTCGAGGCCTCCGGCACGTTGTCCCCGTCCGGAGGAAGGGCGCCGCAATCGAGAGCGCCCCTCTCCGAACCGGGATGTCTAGCCGCTCTTGTAGTCAGACCAGAAGTCGTTCCAGTCCTCAAGGGTTTGCTGCACAGGCAAGGCACGGAACTGGATGCGGCCTTCACGAATGTCATCCATCACGTTTTGCTGTCCCGGCACCATGCCCTGACGTTGCGCTTCTTCGGGAGTTTCGGCGTTGAGGAGATCCCATCCCTTCCGGCTGGGAATGAGCGCGGGGTAGGCAGCCATGTTGGCAGACTTCACCTGGCCCTCTGGCGAGGTGATGTACTGGATGAACTGCCGGGCCAGATCGGGATGCTGGGCGCCCTTCCCGATGGAAAATGACTCGGTCCACTGCAGTCCGCCTTCCTCGGGCACGACAGTCCTGACGGCAGCGCCTTCCTTTTGCAACACCCCGGTGATCCAGTCGCCGATACCGCAGAAGGCAAGCATCTGGCCGTTCTGGAGGGACGCGAATGTGCCACCATAGTCGAAGAACCCGCCGACCTGCGGACGCATCGACAGGGTGGTCTCCTGGAGCTTGTCCCATGCCGTCTCGTCAAGGTCGAATGGCGGCCGGTTGCCGTCGTAGAGGCTCACCTGGCCAAGATTCGGCAGGTGCCAGTCGAAGTGGCCGAGCTTGCCGGTAAGCTTGGGGCTCCAATAGACCCCGTAGGAGCGTGCTTCCTCCTCAGTCAAGGCCTCGGTGTTGTAGGCCACGCCCAGAAAGCCGAAGCGCGCCATGACGGAGAAGAGCTTGCCGTCCTTCCAGTGCCCCGGGAAATCCTGGAACTCCGGAAAATAGTCGTCGAGCGGATAGTCGCCCGGGTCGAGTTCTTCGACGTAGCCTGCGGCGTTGAGCTGCTGCACGTACTCGGCATCCGACAGGATCAGATCGTAGGTGCCGGGTGGCGACTGGGCAATCAGGGCCAGCATGTTGTCGCCGCCCGAATAGTACTTTGGCTTGACCTTGACATCATGCTGTTCCTCGAACTCAGCGACGATGTCGGGTTCGGCATGGCCGTACCACGCGAGCATGGTCAGTTCGGTCGTTGCCGCCGATGCCCTGCGTACGACGTACGGCGCCGACAACGTGCCACCGACTGCCGCCATGCTTCCATGCAGAAAGCGCCGGCGGGTGAAGAGGTGTCCCGACCCTGAACTTGGATTCGACATATCGCCATCTCCTGTGTTCTTCATGGGAAGTTCCAACGCGGACCGGCGTGGGCGCCGGCAGCGCCGGAACAATTCTTCAGGCAGGATATGAACGTTAACAGCCTTTTCGAAATAGATTGTCGAAATGGTTCCATTAGCGATGTTTCTGGCATCCTTGTGTGGCTCGTAGCTTCCATGCACACATGAAGGCATGCACGACGCACCCTCGCGGCGGTTCCGGCAAAGTTCCAGCCGTTTGAATTCAGACCCTCCAGCCCCGTCCAGGCCGGAGACGACGGGATGGACCAGGCGAACGCCCGCGCCGGATTGGCGGGGGGTGTCAGAAACAGAGCCCCAACGGGATGTACGCGAATGTCGGAAAACCGTCTTTCTCCGACAGGATCTTCATCCCCTCGAGGAGAGTCCTCTTGGCGAGGACACTGACGGCCTGTCCCTCCGGATCCGCGATCTGCAGCCCGGATATGCCCGGACTGCACCGCAAACTGCGGTTCGCCGCGTTCAACGCCTGCGTGGTGCGGTTGCGGTACTCGTATCCTTCGGGATGTACGACGACCGGATCAGGATTCTCCTCGTGCACGCCGACGGGTATGGCCGTCTGCTGCACCCACTCTCTGGCAACGTGGCGTGCAGCTCCCTCGCCCGTCATGGCGATGACGATATCGAACTCGCCCTTCCGGAAATCATCGAGCAGTTCGTGCCTGGAACTCCATCTCGACTCCGGGATGCCAGACGGCGTGCTCGGTCATCATTCCCTGAAGCATGGCGACCGCGTAGTCGATGGGCAATCCGACCCGAAGCACTCCCATGGCCGTCTGGCGTCTGAACGGCGCGATCACCTCGTCATTGAGACACAGGATGCGTGGCGCGTACACGTCCCGGATTTCTCGCTGCCCGGTCAACCGCAGGTTGCGCCCGAGCTTGACATCGTTCATCTCCTCCAGACGCCGCATTTGCAGGCAGACTGCCGCCTGGATCCGTTACGACAACGGCCTGGAGTTCGTCGCCGAGGGCGTGACGCGGTGGATCGCCGCAACGGCGTCATCGAGAGCTTCGACGCGCGGCCATGTGACGAGGCCCTGAACGGGGTGGTCTTCTGCACTCTCAGGGAGTCGGGAATCATGACCGGGGCGAGAAGACGCCATGACAACGCGATCCGACCACATGGCAGCCTGAAGTACCGGCCGCCGCAATCGTTGCGCCAAGCTGGCCACCCGGACGGCCGTGTCCACCTTCCGCCATCATCTTGAGGACGGCAGCAACTTCGCCGGGTCCTGCTGGTCTGTTCCGGTGCCGCCCATATCCGTCGCAAGGTCCTGGAAGCACTCATCGCCGATGAATGACCGGACAGGGCTGCTTTCGGGATTGACAATCATTTGCAATTGCAGTCAGCATGCCGCCCTGTCCTCGAGGGTGAGACACGGTGTTCATCTGCATCTGCAACGCCTATCGTGAACGCGACATCGCCGACATGGCGCAATCGGGCGTTCACTGCGCCCGCCAGGCCTATGCCATGCTCGGCTCCGGCCCCCGGTGCGGGCAGTGTCTGGAGGATGCCCAGGCGCTCATCGACATCGTCCGCGGCGACCGCCGGGATCAACGGCACATGGAACCACGCCCCCTGGATGGGTGACTCAGCCGGCGGCGGGCTGGCTCTGCAGCTGGATGTAGTTCCCGAGTCCCGTTTTCTCGATAAGGCCGAGTTGTGTTTCAAGCCAGTCGATGTGCTCTTCCTCGGCCAACAGGATATCGCGCAGCAGGTTGCGGCTGACGAAGTCGCTGTTGCCTTCACAGCAGGCGATTCCGTCACGCAGCGCAGGCACGGCGGCGTACTCGAGCCTGAGATCGCACTCCAGAATCTCCTTCACGTCCTCGCCGATCATCAACTTGCCGAGTTCCTGGAGATTGGGCAGACCCTCAAGGAAAAGAATACGTTCGATCAGGCTGTCGGCATGCTGCATTTCCTCCAGGGATTCCCTGTAATTGTGTTCAGCCAGGCGGGTGACCCCCCAGTCCTTGAGTATGCGCGAATGAAGAAAATACTGGTTGATCGCCGTGAGTTCGTTCTTCAGAACCCTGTTCAGGAATCCGATGACCTCTGGATTGCCCTTCATGAATGACTCTCTTGCCGGTGCCTGTGGAGGTGTCAATCTAGACGCGATCGGAGGCGGCCACAATCCAGGGCCGACTGACGTGAGGTGGCATGGGTGACAGCGCAACACTTCTGGCCATCGGTGACGTTCACCTCGGTACCCGGTGTTCCGGCATCCCCGATGCCGTCATGGACTGGGGGATCGATCCGGCGGACCTGACGCCGGCCGCGACCCTTGAGCGCTGCGTCGACCTGGCGATTGACGGGAAGGTCGCCGCCGTCCTCCTCGCCGGCGACGTGGTCGACAGCAGCAATGCCCGCTTCGAGGCCATGATCCCTCTCGAAACCTGCACGAGACGGCTCCTCGATGCCGGGATCGAGGTGATCGCCGTAGCCGGAAACCACGACGTCGAGGCGCTGCCCCGGATGGCGTCCATGGTCGAAGGCTTCCGGCTGCTCGGTGCCGGCGGCACCTGGCAGACCCATGTCGTCAGTCACCACGGCGCGGCGGTGGCCGAGATCATCGGCTGGTCCTTCGGCGCCAGCGAGGTCCGCCAGAGTCCGGTGGCGGATCTTCTCAGACATCCTCTGGCACGGGCGAGTGCGGGCATTCCGCGAATCGGTCTGCTCCACGCCGATCTTGGCGCTTCCGGAGGTGCCTATGCTCCGGTGAGACAGGCGGAACTCGACGATGCCGGTTGCGATGCATGGCTCCTCGGCCACATCCACAAACCCTCCCTTGCCGGTGTTCCTTGCGGATACCTGGGATCACTCGCAGGTCTCGATCCTTCGGAAACGGGACCACACGGTCCTTGGCTCATCACCCTTCTCCCCGATGGCCGGATGGAATTCCGCCAGGAGGTGCTGGCGCCGGTACGCTGGGAGGAGATCACCGTGTCACTCGACCACGGCCTCGAGGACGCCGACGACGTGGCGGACCGGCTGCTTGCCGAGGCCGAGGCACGCTGCCGCAAGCTTGCCGGTGAAGGCCCCCTGCCCAGGGTGCTCGGACTCAAGGCCCGCCTTGCCGGATCCATCCCCTGTCACGGGGACGTGATGATGCGTCTGGCCTCGGGTGACTGGACGGATCTCGGGCGCATGATCGACGGAACGGCGGTCTTCTACGGCCGCATCGTTCCGGCCCTGACACCCGTGAGGGACCTTCACGGGGTTGCCGAGGGCAGTGACCCGGCTGCACTGCTGGCCCGCCGCCTTGCCGCGCTCGAAGAGGGTGGAGAGGCAGCACGGGAGCTTCTCCGGCAGGCGCGCGCGGAACTGGCCGGTGTGGCGGGCGAGACCCATTGGGCGCCTGTTGACGACCATCGGCATGCCATCGATCCGCTGGCCGACGAGCCGCTGCGCGACATGCTCATCCGGGCTGGCAGGGCAGCCCTTGATGCCATGCTCGCCCGGGAGCGGCGAGACGAATGCACCTGAGGCTGAAGCGGTTGGCGATCCGCCGCCTCGGCGGGATCGAGACATCCTTTGCCATCAACATGGAGGGTGACGGCATCCACGTGATCGTCGGGCCCAATGCGATCGGCAAGTCAAGCGTCTGCCGGGCCGTCGAATGTCTCTACTGGACGGACCGGCATGACAGGCCGGCGCCCCGTATCGACGGCCAGTTCGAACAGGCCGACATCGTCTGGCAGGCACGCCGCGACGGCCCGAACCTCACATGGGTCAACCCCCAGGGAGAGGGCGTGCCACCCCGCCTGCCCGACTCGCGGCACGACCGTTCATTCTTTCTGCGCCTGCGGGATCTCATTGACCCATCCGCCGAGGGAACGCTCGACATCGCATCGCGGATCAGGCGCGAGATGTCCGGCGGCATTGATCTTGACGGCCTGGCGCAGACCCTCTTTCGCCCTCCCACCAGGCAGTCGTGCCGGGCCGCCCGGAAGAACTTCAACGAGTCGGCGAAGAGGGTCAGGACGACGCAGGGCCGTCACGCCCGCCTGCTACGGGACATGGAGCGGCTGAAGGAGCTGCAGGACGAACTCGAAACGGCGGTCAACCACGACCGGCGGCGCACGAGTGTCCGCCGTGCCAGGAGGCTTGCCGAACACCAAAGACAGCTTGCCGAAATCCGACAGGAGCTGGCCATCCTTCCCGACGCGCTGGAACGACTCACCGGCACCGAGCCGGAGGACATTGCCGGACTGGCCGAACGGGCCCGACGCCTGGAATCGCGGATCCGCGTTCAGGAAGAAGTTCTTGGTGACGCCCGCACTGCCCACGAGGATGCGCGCCTCGACTCGGTCGTTGCGCCGGCGGACCTCACCCTCTGGCGCCAGCGGGGCAATGACCTCGCCACCATCGAAATGGATCTCCGGGAAGCCCGGAAGATCCTTGAGCAGCGACGCCACGAACTGAAGCAGGCCCTCGGGGCCATCGGTGGGTCCGACGAGGGAATCGATCTTTCTCCAGGCGACCATGCCAGGCTCTTCGATGCCCTCCGCGTGGCTGAAAAACACCGTCTCGCGGCAGACACCCTGCAATCGCGGATCGATCTTCTTCGAAGCCTGCAGGACGACAGTGCTCCGGTTGAGGAGCCGGAGTCACTTCGCGTGGAAATCGACCTGCTGCGCCGCTGGCTGCGCTCCAGCGCGCCCGCTCGAAAGAGCGCATGGGTTGTTGGCGCCCTGGCCGTCGTGGCCACCGGCGTCCTGCTGACGCTCCTTGCCGATCCCTCCTTCGGATTGCTGGCGGCAGCCGGTGGTGGTGTGTTGGTGCCGGTTCTCGCGTCGCGCCGCGGCGACAGGGCCATGGTGGAAGAAGAGTTCACACGGCTTGACCTCGAGCCTCCCCGCGGCGCCGGACCGGCCACGGTCCGGTTGAAGACGTGTGAAGCCGACATGGCGTCCTTCGAGGCCCGCATGCAGCGCCGGCGCGACCGGGACGTTGAACTCCGCAAGCTCGAGAGCGAACACGCCAATCTCGCCGCCCGCACACCCTCTCTGGAAGAGCTCGCAAGGCCGCTCCTGCACGAATTCGGTCCACTGCCCTCGCACGTCGAATTGCTCGACCTTGCCGATTCGCTGATGCATCTCAGAAAGGCACGTATCGACAGTGAGGGGGCCGGCGGCGTTGTCGCACACCTGGAGGCGCGGCATGCCGGCATTCTGTCGGAGCTTGCAACCTTCCTGTGCCGCCATGGTGAGACACGCCCACGAGATGCGCGGGAAGCACTGGCCCGCCTCGACTCGCTGGACCAGCGCAGCGCGGCACTGGAGAGGGCCCTGAAGGACGAGGCGCAGGCATGCGCTTCTCTCGACGAGGAACGCCACGACCATGCGGCCGTTCTCGGGGAGATTACTGCAACCTACCGAAAGGCATCCCTCGAGGACGGCGACGCCACGGCGCTGGCAATCCTGGTGGACAGTCTTCCCCGCTACCGTGAGCTTGTGGGATCCGCCACGGAACTCGAAGGCCTTGTCAGGCGGGAGACTGACGAGCTGGTCGCAGACGGTGAAGGTGAACTCGCCGGCTACGGGCTCGCGGAGCTCGATGATCTCGAAAGGGATCTCTCGGATGCACCGTAGCGCGCCTCGAAACTGCGCCAGGACATCGCCGAGATCAGGGCTGAAGCCGCCGATGTCCGACGGGCACGCCATCTCGAGGAAGAACTCGCCGCCATGGAAGAGGCGCGCAGCACATTGCAGGAGCGTCGCAACGAGGCCCTGTTAGCAGCCTGCGGACGATTTCTCATCGATACGGTGGAACAGGAATTCGAGAGCATTCGCATGCCGCGTCTCCTCGAGCGCACCCGACACCACTTTTCCGAGTTCACGCATCACCGCCATGACGTGCGCCTTTCCCGGGATGACGGTCCACCGCGCCTCATCGCTACCGACCTTGGCAATGACGAGAGCCGTGAACTCGAGGAACTCTCGGATGGCACTCGTGCCCAGTTGCTGCTGGCTGCTCGCGTCGCCTTCGCCCGCGAGATCGAAGGCGACACGCGGCTTCCCTTCTTTCTTGACGAGGCGCTAGACCAGAGCGATCCGGAACGGTTCGACGCCATCGCCGGCAGCCTTGGAGAGATGGCGCGGCGTGACGGCAGACAGATTGTCTACCTGACCAGCGATCCCCTCGATGTCGGTCGATTCCGCCGCGCGGTCGGACCAGACGGCGTGACCGTGACCGCCATCGATCTCGGCGCCATCCGCCAACAGGGGGCCATGACGGTTCCCGTCGACATCCCGCCCCTCGAGACCATCGCGCACCCGGGCACGTTCTCTGCGCAGGATTATGCGGCGGTGCTTGCCGTGCCTCACCTGCGGCCTGAACGCGGCTGGCGGGGACAGCACCTTCACCACATCCTGTGGGACCAGCCGCACCTCCTCCATGACATCCTGTCCCAGGGCATACGGCTGACGGGGCAATGGAAGCATGTCTCGCCGTCTCCCCTGGGGGAGAAGCTGCGATCCATCGCGCCCGCCGGCGGCGTGATCGACGCGCGTATCGACCTGTTCGCGATCTTCACCTCACTGTGGAACGAGGGTCGCAACCGCCCTGTTGACCGCGATGCCCTGCAACGAAGCCATGCCGTTTCCGGGCACTACCTCGAACCTCTCGTCACGGCTGCCGAGTCACTGGCAGGCGATCCGCGGGCATTGCTCGACATGTTGCGCTCGAACCGGCCACCCGGCCTCGCCCGGTTCCGGGCACGCAGTGCGGACGATCTGGAGGCCTGGCTACGCGATCACGGCCATCTTGACGAACGACCCCGTCTCGAGAGGGAAGAACTGGCACTTCGCGCCCTTGCCAGTCCCCCTGCCGCCCGCTTGCCAACGGGCGATGCACGTTCCTGCCTTCACCGATGGTGGTTTCTTGCCGAAGGGGCGCCGCGAGACTGACCGGTCAGGCCAACCCCTCTGCTGCGAGGTCGTCGAGTGCGGCCCTGATGCTCTCCCGCAGGACGTCCTCGATGATGCCGATTTCCCTCTCTGCGATGATGAGTGGTGGCGACAACACCGCCATGTGACCCAGGGGCCTGACGATGAGTCCGCGTTTCTGTGCATGGCGTGCCACGCGCCCGCCAAAATCCAGTTCCGCGTCATGGAGCTCCCCGGTGGCCTGGTCGCGGACGAACTCGATTCCCTGCATGAAGTGGCTGCCCCGGACCTCGCCCACGGCATCGAGGTCTCCAAGACGATGGAGCGCTGCCTCGAACAATGGTCCCGTGGTCCGGACATGTCCGCACAGGTCCTCATTCTCCATGATGGCGATGTTCGCCAGGGCGGCTGCACAGGCGGCGGGGTGGCTCGAATAGGTCATGCCGTGAAGGAACATGGCTCCCGGTGCGGCAATGACGTCGTAGATCTCCTCGGAAAGGATCGTCGCCGAGAGCGGCTGATAGCCCGAGGTGAGGCCCTTCGCCGAGGTGATGATGTCGGGCTCGATGCCGAAGACGTCCTGTGACGAGAAGAAGTGGCCGAGACGTCCGAACGCTGTGACGACCTCGTCGGAGATGTACTTGATGCCGTAGGTCGAGCACACCTCCCTGGTCCGTCTGTGATAGCCGTCGGGCGGCACGATGACGCCTCCGGCCCCCATGATCGGTTCGGCGATGAAGCCGGCGATATTCTCGGCGCCGATCTTCTCGATGGTTTCGATCATTTCCTCGATGAGGAAGTCCGAGAACTCGTCGACCGTCATGCCGTCGGGCCGCCTGTAGGGATAGGGTGACGAGAGGTGGTGCACGAGATCTTCGGCCGAGTTCCAGCCGGTACGATAGGCTGGAGTCGTCAGGGCGACCGAAAGATGCGTCGAGCCGTGATAGGCGCCGATCCTCGAGAGAATGATCCGCCTCGAGGGCTCGCCGAGGCGGTTGAAGTAGTGATGGAGGATGCGCACCGCACTGTCGTTGGCAACCGAGCCGGAGTTGCCGAAATAGATATGGTTGAGCGAACCCGGGGCCAGTGACGCCACCTTGTGGGAAAGGCGCGCGCCTTCGGGATGGGTGAGATTGTAGAAGGTCGAGTAGTAGTCGAGCTTGCGCAATTGCTCAGCCACCGCATCGATGATCTCGCGGCGTCCGTGACCGACATTGACACACCACAGGTCGCACCTTCGGTGCTTAAACCAATGTAATAACCCCTTATTTTCCCTCTCTCCGATGCAACTACGGGACGATTCCGCAACGGATTCTCCCGCGTCTGCAACTCAAGGCAAGGGGGAATCCATGGCCACAACACGACTCACCCAGGCACGCGTCGAGGCTCTCCGGCCACGAAAGGCCAGCCTGGACGTCCGGGACTCCGGCCTCAAGGGGTTCGGCGTCCGCGTCTACCCGACCGGAAGGAAGT
>MKWU01000847.1_pt1 | contig 56965 bp, 40 predicted proteins | sample 809101 | NCBI WGS metagenome assembly MKWU01 (sample SAMN05860141, study PRJNA318959) | sponge metagenome | host: Aplysina aerophoba | place: Slovenia: Piran, Adriatic Sea, Gulf of Piran | collected 2013-05-07 | reverse complement strand
TCGCCCCGTCAGCACCGCCCTCGCGCAGGGCGCCCTGCAGGGCGGCAGCGAGCCGATCCTGCAGCGCGAACAGCTCCGTTGCGAGACCGTCGACGATTGCCGAGTGGACGACCCGCCTATCCGACGTGTCGATCAACCGCCCCGTGATGCGCAGCCGGTCGCCAAGCCGCTGGTAGCCGCCGGCGACCACCCGGCTCGCTCCCCGGGATCGGGCCGCTGCCACCGCGGCGTCGTCGGAAGCCTCGACCAGAACCACCCGCGCGCCGACACCTTCCAGCGTGGCAGCGAGCGTCTCCGCGATTCCCCGGCCGATCCAGCCCTCGTCGGCCGCCCCGCTGACGTTGGTAAAGGGCGCCACGGCGATCACGCGCGTGTCGACCGGCTCCTGGGGCCAAGCGGCCGCGGGCAGAAGCACCGCGATGCAGGCCAAGACGAATGGCGCAAGACGTCCGCGCGTCGATCGATTCATGCCTTCGACCTGTGCCCTACGGGATCGCGACGTCCGGGAAGAGCTCGTCGGTCGGCTGCGGCTGCACGCCGAGCACGTTCAGCGACATCGAGACCAACCGATAGTTGGCCACGGTCATGACGACGCTCATCATCTCCCGGGTGTCGTAGCGGGCCGCCAGGGTCGCCCACGTCGCGTCGGAGATGATGCCGTCGCGGTAGATCTCGTCCGCGGCCCGGACGTGGGCCGCCTCGAACTCGTCCCAGCCCGCGTCCGGCCCCATCGCGATCCGCTCCGGCTCCAGGCCGTGGTCCCGCGCGCGACCGACGCTGCCGACGTGCTTCGCCCACTCGTAGACCGCCTGGCAGTTCCAGCCGATGCGGAGGATGAGGAGCTCGCGGAAGTAGGGCGTCAGCGGCGAGATGCGGTTGACGTAGCCGGACTGCCCCGCCCGCGCGGCCTGCAGCTCCGGGTAGCGGGCGAACGTGCGGCGCACGCGGATCCCTTCCCCCTCCAGTGGAGCCACGCGCGGCTCCGCGAGCGGCGGCTCGGGGTCCGGCACGTCGAGGCGGTACGGAACGTCGGCCGGGAAGCGCGCCCGCGCACTCACGTCCGGCTTCACGCCCCACGAGTTGTAGAGCATGGCGACGAGCGTCGTCTCGTTGACCGCCATCACCGCGTCGAAGAGGTTGTAGAGGTCGTAGCGCGCGGCCAGCGCCTGCCAGGTCGCGTCCCGCACCGACGAGTTGCGGTACAGCTCGTCCGCCAGCCGCAGCAACGTCGCCTCGAACGCGTCCCACCCGGCCGCGTTCGGTCCCGCGGCGACGCGGCGCAGCTCCTGCGGAGTGACGCCGGCGGCCCGGGCGAGCACGGCCTGCTCGGCCCAGATGGTCTCGGACCGGGAGAGCCACGCCGTTCTGAGAACCAGGAGCGCCCGGTCCCGCGGCGCCAGTGTCGAGTCGAGGGTCGTGAAGAGCACGAACGGCAGCACGGCCTCGACGAGTTCGGGAACGCGCAGCATCGTGCGGAAACCGTTCCCGATCCGCACCTGCGGCGCGTAGCGCTCGACCAGCACGCGCTGCTCGTCGGTCCACTCCGCTTCCGGCAGCGGCGTAATGCGCGGTGCCTCCAGCCGCACGACCGGCGCGCTGCCCGGTGCGTCCGGGCGCACTTGCGACCACGCCGCTCCGGCGGCGGGCCCGAGCGCGGTCGCGGCCGCGAGCAGGCCGGCGACGCCCGTCCAACGATCGACCGGAACCACACGCATGATCCTTCCTCCTTCGCTCGCGCGATCCAGCCGCGCCAGCACGGTGCCACTCCTGCCGCTATATTGAAGGATGCACGGCGTCGCGGCAATGCGCCGCTACGACCGCGCCGAGGCCATTCCATGTTCGACTCGCTCGCAATCGTCCGGCAGCTGACCGCGGCCGGCATCGACCGAGACCACGCCGACGCAATCGCGGATGCCGTACGGCAGGCCGCGGATCACGGCGACTACGTGACCGCCGACCAGTTCCGGGCGGGGCTCTCGGGACTGGAGCTCCGCTTGATCAAGTGGATCATTGGCACCGGCGTCGCCGTCACGGGTGCCGTGGTCGGTCTGCTGCGGCTGCTCGGTTGAAGGCCGGCGCTCGGCGAGCGCGGTAGCCGGCTGGCGCAGGGCGCCCGCTATACTCGCCGCATGGGCGACGAGTTCGGGATCGACCGCAATCGGGTGCGCGCCTTGCTCGACGATCGGGACGCGCGGCGCCGCGCACGGATCGACGCGCGCTTCGAGCGGGCCGGCCGGGACGCACGGTCGGTCATCGCGCAGATTACGACGCAGGTGAACCCGGGGCGCATCTACCAGTGGGGGTCGCTGCTCGATCGGTCGCGCTTCAGCGAGATCTCCGACATCGACATCGCCGTCGAGGGCCTGCGGGGACCGGCCGAGTTCTTCCGGACGCTCGGCATCGCGATACAGGGGACGACGCTGCCGGTGGACGTAGTCGCGCTCGAGAACTACTACACCTGCCTGCGGCAGGCTCATCCCTGGTCATGGAAGACCTGACCCGGTTCGAGCGCTTCGCCCGCGCCGTGGACCGTCCCTGACCGGAGCCTGGAGAGCGGAGCAGCGTCCCTGCGTTCCCGTCCGGTCGAAGCGCGATCCGTGAGGGCAGGTGCCCGAGGGCAAAAGAAAGGGCGCCGACCTCGGGTGAGGCCGGCGCCCTGCAAGAATGGTCGCAACCGGGGGTTGCGACGCTACAGACCGATCGCTACCACTCGAGCTCGAGGCCGAGCCGCATGTAGCGGGCCTGCATGATGTCCTGAAGCTGCCGCCAGTTCGGCCCGTACGCCTGCTGCTCGCTGGTACGCGTGTTGGCGTTCAGCAGGTTGAAGATGTCGAGCACCGGGGCGATCTGCGTGTTCCCGATGTTGAACCGGCGCATGACCCGGATGTCCACCTTTCGCTGGAACGGCATGAACAGCACTTCGTGCGGCAACAGGTCGATGGTGAAGTTCTGTCCGCCCGTGAGCGCCGTACCGTCCGGCAGCGTCGTGACCGTGTGGTTCGCGTCGATATCCGGTCCCGGGTAGCCCTGGACGAAGCCGCTCAGGATGATGCCGCCCGGAAGCGGATACGCACCGTGGGCCTTGTACAACGTCTGCCAAGCCCGCGGCGAGTCGCACCACGTGGTCAGGTTGGCCCACTGGGCCGTCCCGAGCTCGTCGACGCTGCAGTCGTTGATCCGCGTCTTCTCGGTGGTGAAGCTCCCACCGAAGAACGCCCCGTTGTCCATGCGGCCGTCGATCGTGAACTCGAAGCCGTCATACAACCGGTCGTTGGTCGGCGTGGTGGTGATGACCTTCGACACGTTCCCGAACGCGTCCTCGGTCAGGTTGTAGCCGGTGTACATGTAGTTGTTCCACCGACCGAGATCCCCGTATTGCGGGACCACCGAGTACTGGAACGGCGTGAAGCTGCCGCCCAGGGTCTGCGCCGAGTTGCCCCGGTGCCACATGTTGTAGTAGTTCCGGCGGTACCACCCGAAGGTCGTGGAGACGCCCGAGAAGATCTCGTGCTGGATCTGCGCGTTGAACTCCCAGTGACCCTCACGGTCGAGGTCGACGAGGTCGGTGATGTCGTTCGCCGTCCCGAAGTTCACGTTCGGCGAGGGACCCACCTCCTCGTACTGCACGCGCCCGTCAGGACCGACGATGGAGCGGTTGCCGTCCATGTCGTCCCACGACCGGAACTCCTGCTGCGCCGACCACGTGTAGGCGGAGAGCGGGTTCCGCTCCATCGCCAACCGCGTCGACTCCGAGGAGACGTACTGGTGCATGGTGCCCTTCAACGCCGTCCGGCCGTCGCCGAACACATCGTAGGCGACGCCGATGCGCCCCACGATCGTGTTCCACCGCGGTCCGGGATAGGCGGGGAAGTTGCGATCGAACTGCACCCACGTCCCGGCCGGTGCGAACTGCTCCGGCACGCCCGAGCTGAAGAGGTCGGCGCGCGCGCCGAGGTTCAGTGTCCAGTTGCCGAGGGTCCAGGAGTCCTGCGCGAAGATGCCGGTATCGAAGTCGATCTGGCCCCTGTAGTTGCCCTCCTCGCCCAGGCCGCGGCCGAGCGGGGTCGCGAGCACCATGACGCCGATGGGGGTTTCCGGCCCGTAGTAGAAGTACTGGCGCGTATCGGCGTACATCGGCTGGTCGAGCTCGATGCTGCCCCACCGGTGCTCGATACCCACCTTCAAGTTGTGCGAGCCGGTGACGTAGGAGGCCGACGCCTTGAGGTAGCGGCTGTTCTCCGGCTGCCAGCCGGTGATCCAGAACGCGCCGCCGTTGACGCCGGTCAGCAGGTCGCGGGTCGAGGGACGGCCCTCGTTCCACGAGAACTGCTCGCGGCGCCACTTGTTGTACTGCACCGAGAAGCCCGCCTCGACGAGCAGGCGGTTCGACACCGACGACGTCCACCGCGCCTGCGCGTGGTACCCGGTCGGCTGGAGGATACGGTTGGCGCCCTCCGGCGGACGCTGGATATCCGTGTCGTTCAGGGGGTGCTGCCGGTTCACGCGCTCGAACCCGAGGCGCCACTTGTGGCGGTCGTTGATCTGGTTCGTCAGCCGCAGCAAGCCCGTGACCCCGTAGGTCCGCTCATACGCCTGCGTCCCCGGCTCGCCGAGATAGGCGCTCTCCGGAGTGTAGAAGCAGTCGACCGCAGCTGGACGGCACTCGCTGTCGACGTTCGCGAAGTAGGTGTTGTTCGCCCAGGTCTTGCGGTCCTGCGCGCGCAACGCGGTGAAGAACCAGAGCCGATCGCGGATGAAGCGACCGCCGAAGGCCGGGTTCGTGTCGTAGTCGTAGGCCAGCCGGTTCGGCTCCCCGAGCAGCTCTCTCAGTGCCGGATCCTTCCGGTTGTCGCCCGCCAGCGCCTCGGCCCCGTAGTAGGTGAACCAGGTGCCGGAGAACGTGTTGCCACCCTCCTTCGGGATGGCGTTCTGCACGACGCCGCCGACCTGCGCCTCGGCCGGGGCTCCGCCCGCCTCGTAGGTCAGCTCGGCCGTCGCCGCGTCGTTCATCTCCCAGCCCATCTGCCACTGGCCGTCGTCGACCGTGCTGTTGGCGCGCATCCCGTCGTTCATGGTCTGCGCGTCCTTCCACGTCGACCCGTGCACGGCCGGCCAGTACTGGCCTTCGCCCATGCCCGTGTTGCGGACGCCGGGGATGAGCAGCGCGCGAGCGCTGAACGTCCGGGCCGCCGGCAGCACGTCCATCATCTGCCGCGTCGCCACGAACTGGCGTCGCACCTGCTGCACGTCGACCACCGGCGACTCGCCGGAAACCGTGACGGTCTCCTCGAGCGCGCCGACCGCCATCTGTGCGTCAATCTGCAGGGCCGCGTTGCCGATCAGCACCAGCTCGTCACGCACGAAGGTGTTGAAGCCCGGCAGCGTGAAGGTCACCGTGTAGGTGCCCGGCCGCAGGTTGACGATGGTGTAGCGTCCCGAGCCATCGGTGAACGCGGTGATGGTGCCCTCGATGTTCACCGGGCTGTCGGCCTCGACGGTGACACCGGGCAGAATCCCGCCCGTCGTGTCCTCGACGAGGCCGGAGATCGAGCCCTGCGCCCCGGCGGTTGCCGGGAGCAGGAGCGCTCCGACCCCCGCGATTGCAATCCAAACCACAAGTCGACGCATCCTCTGTCCCCTCCTTGATGCAGTGGACCGACTCGTACCATGCCCCACCCGCCGGCCCACAGCCAGCGGTGAACGCGGCACTCTAATGCGAATGGCATGCCAGACGCAACAATCCCCAAGAATGTCCGTCAATGTCCTATTCTGTCCGTCGCCTGACACTAAAGGCTCGCGAAGCCGGGACCGATAGATCGAGACGCGCCGCGGCTGATACGGCGAGTCGGATCCTTCGAATCCCGATTCCCGGATTCGCCCGGCCCGCACCGGACGCCCGCCGCCCGAGCGGCCGATCATCGGCCGCCATCGGATGGACCTCGGCCGCGCCAGCGTATTAGGGTACGTCCGGAAGCGGGCATGACGAATGCGCGATCGCCCTGGTGGCTCCCGGCGCTCGTGCTCGCCGCCTGTACGAACGCCCCCGCCGATCGCGGCACGGCGGTCGACGGGTCCGCTCCGACCCTGGAAGTCGCCCCCGGTCCGAACGACTGGTTCGTCGAGAACGCCGCGTCCGCCGGCCTCGATTTCGTGCACTTCAACGGGATGTCGGGCGAGTTCTACGCCCCCGAGATGATGCCGCCGGGCGTCGGCCTGCTCGACTACGACAACGACGGCGACCTGGATGCGTACTTCGTCCAGGGCCGGATGATGGGCGCGGGCAGGACGCTGTCGGAGGCCCTGTTCGAACCGGTCGGCCCACTGCCCCCGCGGGGTCGTCTCTACCGCAACGATCTGGAGCTGCGGGCCGACGGCACCCGCGTTCTGCGGTTCACCGACGTCACCGCCGAGAGCGGGATCGATGCCCCCGGACACGGCATGGGCGTCGCCGCCGGCGATGTCGACAACGACGGCCGGGTCGACCTGTACCTCCTCAACCTGGGGCCGAACCGGCTCTACCGGAACAACGGCGACGGCACGTTCACGGACGTCTCCGCCGCGAGCGGCGTCGACGATCCGGGTTGGGGCGTCTCGGCCTCGTTCGCGGACATCGATCGGGACGGCTGGCTGGACCTCTACGTCGGCAACTACCTGCAGTACGACTTCGACGCCGACCCCGAGTGCACCGGCCTGACCGGGCGGCGGGTCCACTGCGGCCCCAGGTCGTTCCCGCCGCAGGCGGACCGTCTGTACCGCAACCGGGGCGACGGAACGTTCGCCGACGCGACCGACGCCGCGCTCGACCGTCAGCCGACGGCGCCGGCGCTCGGCATCGCGACGGCCGACTTCAACGGCGACGGCTGGATCGACATCTACGTCGCCAACGACCAGGTGGACAACGTGCTCTGGACGAACCGCGGCGACGGAACGTTCGCGAACACCGCGCGACTCTCCGGCACCGCGGTGAGCGCCGACGGACGTCCCGAGGCGAGCATGGGGGTCGACGCCGGCGATTTCGACAACGACGGCGACGAAGACCTGACGATGACGCATCTCCCCCGCGAGGGGCACAACCTCTATCGAAATGATGGCGAGGGCCTGTTCGAGGACTGGAGCGCGCCGTCCGGGTTCCACGCAGCCAGCTTCGGCTACAGCGGCTGGGGCACGGCCTGGCTCGACTTCGACAACGATGGCTGGCTCGACATCGCGGTGGTCAACGGTGCCATCGAGCCCGTCCCGGGGCCTCCCGGGAACCCGTTGCCGTTCGCCGAGCGCAACCTGCTGTTCCGGAACGATCGCGGCCGGCGGCTCGAGGAGGTCACGGACCGGGCCGGCGCGGCGTTCGAGCTGCGCGAGGTGAGCCGCGGAGCGGCATTCGGCGACATCGACAACGACGGGGATGTGGACATCCTGGTCAGCAACCTGGCCGGGCCGACGCGGCTGCTGATCAATGACGTCGGGCACCGCTCCCACTGGTTGGGTCTGCGGCTGGTCGGCGCCGGAGGCCGGGACATGCTGGGGGCGCGGGGGCGGATCGAAAGTCCCGGCGAGCCGCCGCTGTGGCGCCGCGCCCGTAGCGACGGGAGCTACGCCTCCGCGAACGACCCGCGGGTGCTCGCCGGCCTGGGCGAGTCGGCCGCGGACGCCACCGTGCACGTGCAATGGCCCGGCGGCGCGCGGGAGACGTGGGCCGACGTAGCCGTCGACCGCTGGACCACGCTGACGAAAGGGATGGGCGACACCCGGTGAGGCCGGTCCGGAGCGTCCGCGCGGCGGCGCCGGCGCTCCTGCTGTGCGCGCTCGCCTGCGGCGCGCCCCAAGACGGACCGACCGCCGACCCGATGCTCGATCCGCCTCCCGGGCTGGGCCTGCAGCCGGTGCCGGCGCCCGACTTCGCGACGATGGAGGCCGGCGTCGCAGCCCAGATGCGCGAGGTACACGACGCCCTTCGGGACCGCATCGGCGATCCCGTCGCCACCGCCCGCGAGCTCAGCCGGGCCTACGGGGCGATGGCCAACCTGCTCATGGCCGCGCGCGACCTCCGAACGGCCGAGCCCTACTACCGGAACGCGCTCGCGCTCGATCCGAGCGACCGCCGCTGGGCGTACTACCTCGGGCACCTGTACCGCAACCGGGGCCCGCTGGCCGAGGCGGCGGCGAGCTTCGAGCACGCCCGCGAGCTCGCACCGGACGACGTCGCGACCCTGGTCTGGCTGGGCGACGCCTACCTCGCGCTGGGGCGGGTGGACGACGCGCAGGCGCTGTTCGGGCGCGCCGTGGAGCTCGACCCCGGCTCGGCCGCGGCGTGGTACGGCGCCGGTCGGGTGGCGCTGGCGGCAGGCGAGCACCGCCCGGCGGTGGAGGCGCTCGAGCGGGCGCTCGATCTTAACCCCGGCGCCACCGCCACCCATTACCCGCTCGGGCTCGCCTGGCGCGGCCTCGGGGACCTGGACCGGGCCGAGGGCCACCTGGCCGTGCCGGGCACGGTCGAGGCCCAACCCCCGGACCCGCTGATGACCGCACTCGACGACCTGCTGGAGAGCGCGGCGGCGTTCGAGGCACGCGGACGCTACGCCTTCGACGCCGGCCAATGGGCGGCCGCCGCCGATCTGTTCGAGCGGGCGCTGGCGCTCGACCCCGCGAACGGCGGGCTCCGGCACCGGCTCGGGACGGCCCTGTGGCGGATGGGCGACCCGCGTGGCGCGGAGGACCACCTCGGACGGATCGGGCCGGAAGCCGCGGAGTTCGGTGCCGCACGGATCACGCTGGCGGAGCTGCTCGAAGAGACGGACCGAGGCGACGAGGCGGTCACCCTCCTGGCCACGGCGCTGGAGCGCGATCCGGACGATGCGCGGGCGCGCATCGCCTTCGCGGGCATCCTGGGGCGCAACGGCCGACCGGAGGAGGCCCTGGCCGAGTACGCGCAGGTGCCCGAGCTCGACCCCGCGCGCGCCGACGCGGCGTTCGGGACGGCGATGAACCTGGTCCGGCTGGAGCGCTACGTGGAGGCCCGCGATCGTCTCGAAGAGGCGGCGGACGACTTCCCCGTGCAGGGCTCGCGGTTCACCCACCCCCTGGCGCGGCTGCTGGCCGCGGCGCCGGACGACGCCGTCCGCGACGGCCGGCGAGCTCTGGCCATCGTCGAGGGTCTGGCGGAAACGGAGCAGAGCCTGCTCCTGGGCGAGACGTTGGCGATGGCCCTGGCCGAGGTCGGGCGCTACGCCGAGGCGGCGACCGTGCAGCGAGACCTGATCGCCGCCGCGGACCAGACCGGCCTGCGCGACGCTGCGACCGCACTGGCCGCCAACCTCCGGCGGTACGAGCGCGGCGTGCCGTGCCGGCAGCCCTGGACTCCCGAGGAGTTGCCGTAGGCGAGGCTGCGGGCGGAGCAGGAGAGGAACCGCGATGAAGTCGCACCGTTGCTCGTGGCTGGTTCTCGGGGCCGTGCTGGGTGCGCCGATGCACGCGGGCGCGCAGGCACCGGTGGGCGCGCTGGCGATCGACGAGCGCCGGGGAGACCGCTACGGCTGGGCGGTGGACTACGAGTCGGCGGAGGCAGCCGCCGAGGCCGCCCTCGCTGAATGCGGCGCCGGGTGTGCCGTGGTGTTGACGTTCGAGCGCTGTGCCGCTTATGCGACGGATCGGGACGACGCCACGACGGAGTACGGCTGGGGCGAATCCCCCGCCACGGCCGACGCCGCCCGACAGCAGGCGCTGGCGCAGTGCCGTTCGCGCGGCGGCTCGACGTGCGTCGTGCGCGCCTCAGGCTGCAGCGGACCGGTCGTGGAGCAGAGCCTGGCGCTCGACCGGGCGACGAGACGGCGGATCCAGGAAGGGCTCCGGGACCGCGGCTTCGACCCGGGTGCACCGGACGGGCTGTTCGGTCCGCGGACGCGGGCGGCGATCCGGCGCTGGCAGTCGGCACGGGGCGCGCGGGCAACGGGCTATCTGAACGGAACCGCCGCCGACGCCCTCGGGTCGGGCGCCGCGTCCAGCCCTGCCCTGACTGTCGCGCCCCCCGCCCCGCCCCGCGTCACGGCCGTCTCCGGCGACGCGCCGGCCACCGGGGACGCCGTGATCGGCGACGCGGGTCCGCAGCCGGGTGTGGTCGGCGACGCGGGTCCGCAACCGGGTGCGGTGTTTCGGGACTGCGACGCCTGCCCGGAGATGGTGGTGCTGCCCGGGGGCAGGGTGGCGCTGGGCCGGTACGAGGTGACGGTGGGAGAGTACGAGGCGTCTGCCGCGGCGACCGGCGGCGAGGCGGAGAGCGGCTGTTACACGCAACAACGACTCAGCGAGACCCAGACCGGCCCTGCACTCGACCTCTTCGCATCGTGGCGCAGTCCGGGTTTCCCGCAGACAAGCCGCCATCCCGTGGTGTGCGTGAGTTGGCATGAAGCCCGGGAGTACGTGTCGTGGCTGAGCCGGACGACCGGCGCGACGTATCGTCTGCCGAGCGAGGCCGAGTGGAGCCGGGCAGCCGGCGGTGGGGTTGACGGCTGCAGCGTGAACGGCCGGGACCGGTCGTACGAGCAGTGGCACAATCGCCGCTTCGGCGTGGACTGGGACCTGAGCAGCTCCCTGGCCTGCCTCGAGTCCGACGGCGCGCCGACGACGGCTGCGGTCGGCTCGTACGGCGCCGGCGAGCTCGGCCTGTCCGACATGGTGGGCAACGTGTGGGAATGGACGGACGCCTGCTGGGAGGGCGACTGCAGCCAGCGCGTGGCGCGCGGCGGTTCCTGGCAGAACCACGTGGCGTCCCTGCATCCGTCCGGACTCAATTGGGATCAGGCAGGTGCCCGATACACCAGCCTCGGATTCCGCGTGGCGAAGACGCTGACCGGGGCGGACGCTCCGTAAACTCACCGGGGCGGTGGTCGCCCCGCAACTCGCACCGCAAGAAGCCCTTCGGGCATTTCCGCGACGCGCGGCTGCTGCTCCAGCCAGGCCCGCTCCTCGGCCTGAAACGGGTACGCGCTGACCCCGGGAGCCAGCAACACGACCGTGCCCGCTCTCTCCGCCGCCGGCAGTGATTCGGGCGTGAGCAACTGAATCCGCTCCTCGTACCCGGCGTGCGGATAGAGCCCGCTCTGGACGAGCACGACAGGCTCTGCCGCCAGTCGATCCAGTGCTACGGGCACCGCCCCGACCTCTGCGCGCCAGGGTCGCAGACTGTAGCCGCCGTCGATGACGGTGGCTGCCAGCAGGACCGTTCCCGCCGCGGCAAACCGTGCCCGCCGGGCGGGCAGGAACCGTCCGAACAGCGCCCGCGCCCCGACCGAGGCGGATAGGACCAGGAACGGTACGAGGATGATCGCGTAGTAGGTTCCGTACTCCCGCAACGCCTCGTTTCCGGACGCGCCATACAGCAGGACGATGGGCAGCATGCCCAGCGACCATCGCCAGCCGACCAGCGGCAGGTACAGGTGCGGGACGATCACGGTGGTGAAGAAGCCCGATGTGACTGCGCCGACGACGACGCCCCAGGGATCGGCCGCCATCCCCAGCAGGGCCGCCACCGGCGTGGCGCCGTAATTGCTCCAGTAGCCGGCGTATATCGGCGCGCTGTCGCCGGTCAGCCTGGCGACCACGACGGTGTAGTACCAGACGCAGTTGATCAGGGCGGCCGCCGTCGGCAGGACGAGGAACAGAAGGCGGTCCCGCCAGTTCGCGACCCCCACGCCGTTCAGTGCGAGACCCACGGCCGCGGCGACCAGGGGCATGAACGCGTCCTCCTTGACGAGCACGCACGCCAGGGCGGCCGCCGCGAACGACACTCGCGACCGTCGCAGGGCCGCATCGATCATCCACGGAACGAACCATGCGTAGAGCACTTCGACGTGAAAGCCGTAGTTCAGTATCCGGGCGGTGTTGTCGTTGAGCAGGAAGGCGACGGCGGTAGCGCTCGCAAGCACGCCCCCGGCGTGGAGCCGCAACATGATGCGAAGAACGTACGCGGCACCGCTCACGACGGCAATGACCGACAAGCCGAGAAGCCAGAGCGGCGTGGCGTGGATGGCGTACAGCGAGCAGACCGGCAGCATCGCCCAGAAGGCGTGCACGGCGAGCTGGCTGCGATGGGAGAATCCCTCCCCGTAGGCGGTTTCGACGAACAGCGGTCGCCCCTGCAACGTCTGGTAGCACGGTCGGTCGAAGTACACCGTCAGGTCGAGGGCGTTGATTTCCGCGGATTCGAACCGGGTCAGCACGATCCAGAACAGCACGGCGCCGGCGAGGAGTGCGCTCCACAGCACTTGCCGCGGGCTTGGCTCCCAGCGGTCGAGGGTGCAGAACGCTGCCTCGTTCCATTTCCACGGACGCAGTACCAGCAGGCCTATCAGGAGCGCAGGGACCAGGACGGCCGGCAGACGGACGACAGACGGCCAGCCCAGGATGGGAGCGGCGAGCTGTCCCACCACCGGGACGAGCAGCAACCAGCCGACGCGCCTGTTCATGGCGACGATCTTGCCGGATGACGCGGGCGTACGTCGAGAGCCCGCTGACGGGTCGTACCGGTAGGGCGACGATCTGGAAGGGGGGGACGCCTGACGCCGGCGGATACGGTCGTGAAAGTGACCGCCGGCCCGGGTGGGGCCGGCGGTCTGTCGAGCACGCGGAACCGGCCGAAGCCTCTACGCTACCACTCGAGCTCGAGGCCGATCCGCATGTAGCGGGCCTGCATGATGTTCCTGATTCGCAGCCACTCGTCTCCGTACGTCTCGTTGAGACTGGTCTCGGTGTTGGCGTTGAAGAAGTTGAACATGTCCATCACAGGCGCGAGCGTCGTGTTCCCGATGTTGAATCGCCGCATGAGCCGCAGGTCCACCTTCCGCTGATATGGCATGAACAGCACTTCGTGCGGCAACAGGTCGATCGTGATCCGCTGCCCCTCGGTGAGAGCTGTCCCGTCGGCCATCTCCGTCACGTTCCAGTTGGCGTTCAGGTTGGGACCCGGGTACCCCTGGATGAAGGTGCTGATGATGATTCCGCCCGGCAGCGGGTAGGCCCCGTGGGCCTTGTACATCGTCTGCCACGACCGCGGGGAGTCGCACCAGAGGCGGTAGCTCCGCCAGAGCGGGAACGAGATCTCGTCGACGTCGCACTCGTTGATCTGCGTCCGCTCCGTGGTGAAGCTGCCGCCGAAGAACGCACCGTTCGCCATGCGCCCATCGAGCACGAACTCGAAGCCGTCGTAGACCCGGTCGTTCACGTCCGATGTCGTGACGTACTTCGACACATCCCCGAACACCTCAGGGTTCAGATTGTAGAGCGTGAGCGTCTGCCCGCTCCACGCCCCCAGCCGCTCGTTGACCGGCCCAGTGATCTGGAACGGGTGGAAGTCGTCGTCGTCCTGCGCCAGATTGTCCCGGTGCCACATGTTGTGGTAGTTGCGCCGGTACCAGCCGAAGGTCGCCGAGACCCCCGGGAACAGCTCGTGCTGGATTGAGGCGTTGTACTCCCAGTTCCCTTCGCGGCCGTCGAGGTCGAGGCCGATGACGTCGTCGGCAGTGCCGAAGTTGGCGTTCGGCGATGCTCCGACCTCCTCGTACTGCACCCGGCCGTCGGGCCCGACGATGGACCGGTTGCCGTCCGCGTCGTCCCACGACCGGAACTCCTGGGCGGCCGACCACGTGTAGCTGGACATCGGGTTCCGTTCCAGTGCCAGGCGCGTCGACTCCTGCGACACGTACTGGTGCGCCGTTCCCTTGATGGCCGTCCGGCCGTCTCCGAACACGTCGTAGGCCACGCCTATCCGCGCGACGATGGTGTTCCACCGCGGGCCCGCGTAGCGCGGGAAGCTGCGCTCCGGCACCCACGTGCCGGCCGGGGCATGTTGGGGCGGCACCTCCGAGCTGAAGAAGTCGGCCCGCGTGCCGAGATTCAGCGTCCAGTTGCCGAGCGTCCACGAGTCCTGCGCGAAGACCCCGGTATCGAAGTTGATCCGGCCCTCGTAGTTGCCGACCGGAGTCGCCAGCACCTGGAGACCGACGGGGTCGACGCCGTCGTAGTAGTAGGTGCGGACGTCGGCGGGCATCGGCTGGTCGAGGCCGATCGAGCCCCAGCGATGCTCGACGCCCGCCTTCAGATTGTGCGAACCGGTGACGTACGACAGCGATGTCTTGATGTAGTGGCTCTTCTCCGGCTGCCAGCCGGTGATCCAGAAACCGCCGCCCCACGTGCCGGTCGACAGGTCGTAGGTCGAGGAGTTTTCCTTGTTCCAGTCGTGCTGCTCGCGCCGCCACTTGTTGTACTGCACCGAGTAGCCGGCTTCCACGAGCAGGCGGTTGGAGATCGACGACGTCCAACGGGACTGCGCGTGGTAGCCGGTCGGCTGCACGATCCGATCCCCCGACTCCGGCGGGCGGGAGATGTTGGTGTCCCACAGCGGGTGCTGCCGGTTCAGGCGCTCGAAACCCAGCCGCCACTTGTGCTGGTCGTTGATCTGGTTCGTGAGGCGGATCAGCCCGGTCATGCGTAGGTGCGCTGGTAGGCCTGCGACCCGGGCTCACCGAACTCGGCGCTCAACGGCGTATAGGCGCAGTCGATCGCCTGCGGACGGCACTCGCCGTCGAGATCGGCGAAATACGTGTCGTTCGCCCAGGTCTTGGTGTCCTGGCCCCGGAAGGACGTGAAGAACCAGAGCCGGTCGCGAATGAACCGGCCCCCGAACGCCGGGTTCGTGTCGACATCATAGGCCAGCCGGTTGGGATCGCCGAGGAGCTCCCTCAGCGCGGGGTCCTTTCGGTTGTCGCTCGAGAACGCCTCGGCCCCGTAGTAGGTGAACCAGGTCCCGGAGAAGGTGTTGCCGCCCTCCTTCGGGATGGCGTTCTGGATGACGCCGCCGACCTGCGCCTCGGCCGGGGCTCCGCCCGCCTCGTACGTCAGCTCGGCCGTCGCCGCGTCGTTCATCTCCCAGCCCATCTGGAACTGCCCGTCGTCGACGGTGCTGTTCGCCCGCATCCCGTCGTTCATCGTCTGGGCGTCCCGCGTCGTCGACCCGTGCACGGCCGGCCAGTACTGCCCCTCGCCCATCCCTGCGTTGCGGACGCCGGGAATCAGCAGGGCCCGCGCGCTGAAGGTCCGCGCCGCCGGCAGCACGTCCATCATCTGCCGCGTCGCCACGAACTGCCGCCGCACCTGCTGCACGTCGACCACCGGCGACTCGCCGGAAACCGTGACGGTCTCCTCGAGGGCGCCAACCGCCATCGAGGCGTTCACCTGCACCGCCGCGTCGCCGATCAGCACGATCCCTTCGCGGATGAACGTGTTGAACCCCGGCAGCGTGAAGGTGACGGTGTAGTTGCCGGGCCGCAGGTTGATGATCGTGAACCGGCCCGCGCCGTCCGTGAAGGCGGTTATGGTCCCCTCGATGTTGACCGGGCTGTCCGCTTCCACGGTCACGCCGGGCAGGATGCCGCCCGTCGTGTCCTCCACGAGTCCGGATATCGAGCCGCCTTGCGCCCCGGCGATCGCCGGTAGCAGGAGCATCCCCAGTGCGACACACGCGATTCCAACGCCAAGTCGAGGCATCGTTCCCCCCTTCATCAGAGATCACGACCGACTTACGCCGAACCCGACGTCGCCGACGATGAGAGCCTACAAGTAGCACTTTGCAGACGGGAACGCAACCGATGAATCCCCGGGGACGGGACGTGCGGCGCCGACCCGGACTCGGTCGGCGGCGGGGAACGATCACGAACGGCCGAAGACCGCAGGCGGGCAGGGACGGATCGCGACGGACCGAACGCGGGCTCAGAACCGCCCGGGCTCGTCGTCCGCGACCACCGGATCGAGCAGGCCGGGCTCGACGGGCGGCCCCGGGCGGTGGTCGGGGTCGTCGTCCCGCCACGGCCTGCGGGAGGGCTGGCGCCGCGCGTAGAGGGCCAGGCTGGCCGCCATCCGCTGAGCGACGTCTGCGCGGCCGGCGCGGGCCGCCGTGGTCATCGCGAGGCGCTGCCAGTCGAGGGCGAGGTCGAAGTAGCCCAGCTCGGCGAGGGCCATCGCGAGGGTCTCGAACACGCCGGGGTGCTGCTGATCGTCGGCGAGCCCCTGGATCAGATCCCAGGCCCGCGCTCCGTCGCGCACGGCGTCGTCCGGCGCGGCGGCGAGGACCCGGGCGAGCGCCGGCCCGAACATCGCCTGGTCGGGCAGGACGCGCAGCGCCTCCTCCAGCCGGTCCCGGGCTTCGGCGTAGCGGTCGAGGCGGACGAGCGCCATCGCCTCGCCGAACCTGGCGCCCGGGTCGCCGGGATGGAGCGCGATGACCCGCCGGTAGTGCGTGAGCGCCTCCTCGAGGCGGTCGGTCCGGCGCAGAGCGTCACCCAGCCGCAGATGCGCGGCCACGAAGGTCGGGTTCTCGGCGATCGCGGACCGGTAGCTGGCGATCGCCTCCTCGTCCCGGCCGCCCCGCTCCAGCAGGTCGCCCCGCCCGTACCACGCCTCCCAGAGCCCCGGGTCGAGGCGCAGGGCCGCGTCGTACTCGGTCAGCGCGCCCCGCGCATCGCCGACCCGCTCGAGCGCCGTGCCGAGGTTGACGCGCATCGCGGCGTAATCCGGTTCGGCTTCGACCGCCAGCCGATAGTGCCTCGCCGCCTCCGGCCAGTCGAGCAGCGCCGCGGCGTCGAGACCGCGGTCGCGGTGCGACTGCGGCGTCTCGATCACCCCGTCCAGCGCCCGCAGCAGCGGATCGGGCATGCCGACGGCGACGCCGGTCGTGTAGCCGCGGGTGCCCCGCCCCCCCCGGCGCTCCAGGTGGTGGGCGGCGCGGTCGAGGTCGCCGACCCCGCGGTAGGCCATCGCCAGCGGATAGTGGATCACGGTCGCGTCGGGGACGCGAACCAGCGCGGCGCTCAGGTACTCCACGGCGCGCGCGTAGTCTCGCTGCGCCAGAGCGGCGCGGCCGAGCTCGAAGCGCAACACGGGCTGGTTCGGATGGACCACCGCGGCCTGAGCGAAGTGTTCCGCGGCCTCGAGCGGCCGGGCGAGGTCCAGCAGCACGCGACCGAGCCACACCAGGGTCGCCAGATCGCCCGGCTGCAGCTCCCGGGCGCGCTCGAAGCTCGCCGCCGCGGCGGCGAGGTCACCGGTGTTCTTCCGGATGTGTCCCAGGTAGTAGGGCCAGCGGGCGTCGCCGGGGGCGAGCCGCCGCGCGTTCTCGAAGCAGCGCGCGGCCTCGTCGCCGAAACGCACCGACAGGAACAGCATGCCCATCTCGCCCCAGGCGTCGGCCTGCGCCTCCGGCGCGGCATCCGGCCGCGCCGCCTCGGCAGTGAGGGACGCGTGGGCCTCGACGAGCCGCTGCCGGGCGGCGGCGCGGGCCCGGGCGGCGTGGGCGGGGGGCGAGGCGGGGGCCTCGAGGAGCCGCTGCCGGACGGAGGCGTGGAGGGCGCTCAGGTCCGGAAGCGCGACCGCGCGCGACGACAGCGCGACCGCCCCCTGCGGCGGCGACGCCGGCTGCCGCGCCGCCTCCGCGACTCCCGGCGGCGCGAGCACGGCGGCGCCAACGATCGTCGAGGCAATCGCTACGGCGAGCGCGCGCGTCGTCGTCATACGGTATCGAGCGCTGCCTGTCTCTCGGCGTAGTGCGCTACCCCAACACGCTACCATCCCGTCCTCGCCTATGGGCCACGCCGCTCCGTCCCGGTCCCTTCGGTGAGAGTCAACCACTGGTTCGCCGCGACGCCGGGCCATTCCTCGACGCGCCCGCTCGGCCACACGACCTGCACCCGCTCGACCGCTGCGGTCGACCCGAGCCCGACCAGTACCCGTGGATCGTGCGCGGAAGCGTAGCTGCCGTCCGTCCGGGCGCGCCGCCACAGCGGCGGCCCCTCGGCGCGGAAGACGCCGACGCGCGCTCCGAGCATGTCGCGCGGCGGGCTGCCGCCGACCAGGCGCAGTCCCAGCCAGCCGTTCCCGCTGCCGACGTTGTTGATCAGCAGCCGCACCGGCCCGGCGTTGTTCGTAACGACGACATCGGTGTCGCCGTCGTTGTCGATGTCGCCGAAGGCGGCGCCCCGGCCCACCTCCGAAAGCGCAAGGGCCGGGCCCGCCTCGCCCGTGACGTCCGCGAAGCGCCCGCCGCCCAGGTTGCGGAACAACTGGTTCGGCTGGCGGAGGGGATGCGGATCGCCGGCCTCGACGAGCTCCTTGATTGTCGTGACCGCGCCGTTGACGGCCAGGACATCCAGCCAGCCGTCGTTGTCGTAGTCGAACCAGAGCGCCCCGAAGCCGGTCGAGGCGATGCTGGTCGCCCCGAGTCCCGACATCGTGCTGCGATCCTCGAACAGTCCCCCGCCGTCGTTGACGTAGAGCGTGTTGGTCTGGGCGTCGAGGTGGGTCAGGAACAGGTCGTCGTCGCCGTCGTTGTCGATGTCCCCCGCATCGACGCCCATGCCGGCCTCTACCGCCCCAGCCTGGTTGAGCGCCACCCCGGCCAGGAGCGCGTCGTTGACGAACGTGCCGTCCTGGCGGTTGATCCAGAGCTGGTTCTCCTGCATGTCGTTGGCGACGTACAGATCGGGCCAGCCGTCGGCATCGAGATCGGCGGCCACGACGCCCATCGCCGGCCCGTACTCCCGCGCCACCTGGGCCTCGGCGGTGACGTCGGCGAACGTCCCGTCGCCCCGGTTGCGGTAGAGCCGGTCCGGCACCGGCATGAACCCCTGCGGACCGCAGTACTCGCGGGCGCCGAGCTCGGTCGTGCACTCGCGGTCGGGATCGTGGTCGACGTAGTTCCCCACATAGAGGTCGAGCCAGCCGTCCCGGTCGAAGTCGACGAACGAGGCCGAGATGCTCCACCCCGGTTGGCGGGTGCCGGCGCGCTCCGAGACGTCCGTGAACGTGCCGTCGCCGTTGTTCCGGAACAGCCGATCGGGCCCGCGGCGGGTCAGGTAGAGGTCCACCCAGCCGTCGTTGTCGAAGTCGCCGGTCGCGGCGCCCATGCCGTACTCGCGCACCTCGAGGCCGCTCTCCGCCGTCACGTCGGTGAACCGCAGCGTCCGCGTTCCGTCGGCTGCCACGGCCAAGTCGTTGCGGTACAGCCGGTCGGTCAGCGGCAGCGGCATCGCGGGCGGGATCAGCGCTTCCGCCAGCGTCTTGCCCTCGCCGAGCATCGCCCCCTGCACGAGGTAGACGTCGAGGTCGCCGTCGTTGTCGTAGTCGAACAGCGCGACCCCCGACCCGACCATCTCCTCGAAGTAGAACTCCCCCGACATCCCGTTGAAGTGGACGAAGTCGAGGCCCGAGGCCTCTGCGCGCTCCGTGAACCACTCCTCACCTGCGCCCTGTCCCCGAGCGGCCGGCGGCGCGGCGAGAACGAGCGCGGCAACGAGCGAGGTCACGGCGACGAACCGCGGTGCAGTGGCGGCGCGGATCGGGCCGACGGGGCCGGTGCCACGGCGATTCCCGAGCTCGCTCATCTGCGCGCGGGTTCTCGCCGGCGAGAGGCGCTGCGTCACGCGACCACTGCTCCAGCCGCTCATCTGCCCGCTGCTCCGCAGGCGGCAGCGTCGAGGCGAATCGGCTGCACCGGCAGCGGGCCCACGGCGCGCGCGCCCTCGCGGACGAGGAGGAAGCGGTTGAGCGGTACGTCGCGCCAGCGGTCGCGCCGCCCGCTGCCGGGCCAGACGACCCTCAGCTCGCGAATCCGGGTGGCGTCGCCGAGGCCGATCTCCTGCTGCAGGGTCGAGGCGCCGAAGCTGCCGCCGCTCCCGGCCAGGGCATGAATCGTCCGCGGGCCCCGAGGGGTATCGACCTCCACCGCGATGCGCGCGCCGATGCCGAGGCGGTTCGCCGACGTCCCGCGCAGGCGGAGCGTGACCCACGCGTGCCCGTGCCCGGGGTTCAGCAGCAGGATGTTCTGGGCCAGATCGCCTTCGAAAGCGCCCCCGAGAACCATGAACACGTCCTGATCGCCGTCGTGATCGATGTCGCCGAAGGAGACCCCGTGGCCCTTCTGCACGTGGCCGAAGTTGCCGGCCGCAGTCACCTCGTCGAACCGGCCGCCCGTGTTGCGGAACACGCGGTTCGGGACGAGCATCTCCAGCGTCGGGTCGCCCGTGCCGAGGTACAGGTCGGGATGGCCGTCGTTGTCGAGGTCGCCGAAGTTGCTCCCCATCGTCGGCATGATGGTCGCCAGCCCCGCGACCGCGGTCACGTCCTCGAACGTCCCGTCCCCGCGGTTGCGGTACAGGACGGGATGTCCGTCCGCCGCCGGGCCGCCCAGGTGCTCGACCGCGACGTCGTCGAGCGACGCCCGCTGTGCGGCGACGAACAGGTCGAGCCAGCCATCGTTGTCGTAGTCGAAGAACCACGTCGGGAAGCTGTTCAGCGGACCGTCCACCCCGGCGGCCACGCTCACGTCGCGGAACGTCCACTCGCCGTTCGCCGACGGACCCTCGTTCCGGAAGAGCAGGTTCGTCTCGTCCAGACGCGAAACGTAGAGGTCGAGGCGCCCGTCGTTGTCGTAGTCGCCCCAGGTCACCGCCTTGACGAACCCGACCACCTGCACCCCGGCCGCGTATGCGACGTCGGTGAACGAGCCGTCTCCGTCGTTGCGAAACAGTTGCGACGGGTAGACGATTTCGCCCAGCGACTCGTTCCCGACGAAGAGGTCTACGTCGCCGTCGTTGTCGTAGTCGCCCCAGTCGGCCGTCTGCGTGGGCGTCCCGCGCAGCAGGCCCGCCTCCTCGGTCACGTCCGTGAACGAGCCGTCTCCGTCGTTCCTGAGGAGCGAATTGGGATGCGGATGGCTCACCCAGGCGCCGCGCAGCACCAGCACGTCGACATCGCCGTCGTTGTCGTAATCGGCCGGCTCGAGGTTCAGCCCTCCGACGATGCCTTCGAGGCCTGCGGTGACTGTCGCATCGGCGAAGGTGCAGTCGGCGTCGTTCCGCAGGTACCGCAACGGATCCCGCAACCCCCAGGACGACGCCATCAGATCGAGGTCGCCGTCGTTGTCGAAATCCTCCATCACGCTGCCCCCGGCCAGACCGACCGTGTCGAGGCCGAGCCACGGTGCCGCGTTCACGAAGCCGGCGACCTCCGCGCTCTGCTGGTCCGACCCGAAGGCTTCCGGCGGAATCAGCCATTGCGGCGGGACGCCGTCCGGGTGCTCGCCCGCCCACATGTAGGCGATGTTGAGGCCCCACCGCACATCCGCGTCGTCCGACTCCTCGGTTGCGATCCGCTCGTAGAGCGAGATTGCCCTTCGCAGCGCCTCCTGATTCGGATGGGGCCCGGCGGCGCCGGGTGGAATGGCGCAGCGCGCCGCGGGGTTGGGCGGGAGGCAGTTCTCGTGCTGGGCGAGCTGGAGGTAGCCGATGGCTAGCGAGCGGCGCATCACCTCCCGGAAGCCCTCCGGGCGATCGGCCGGGGGGGTGGGGGGGGAGGCAGTGCTCGTGCGGGGCGAGCGGGAGGTAGCCGATGGCTAGCGAGGGGCGCATCCCCTCGCGGAAGCCCTCCGGGAGATCGGCCGGGAGGTTGCCACCCAGGCCGTCCAGCCGCTCGACGAGCCGCTCGAACGCCGCGATCGCGTCCGCCGTGCGCCCAGCCCTGAGCATCTCCCCCGCGACGGAGCCCTCGAAGATCAACTGATCGCCGGGATCGGCCGCCGGCGGCAGCGCGAGCAGGGCCTCCAAGCGGGCCGCGTTGTGGTGTGGATTCCCGAACAACGACAGGCGCGACGCCGCCACCGCCTCCAGACGCTCGGCCATGCGGACGTTGCTCGCTGGCCGAGACTGGGCTCCCGACTGCCCTCCGGCGGCCAACGGCACCGCCAGCGCCAACGCCCCGTTCGCGAACGCGCGCAAGAACCGGCCGGCCCGGGCGGGCGGCCTGAGTTCTTCGCGGCTCAATCTGTTGGCTGACACGTGCGGCGGGCGCGGCCGCAGGAGGCCGCACCGCTCGGTAGGCGGAGTTGCGGCCGCGGGCGGCGTTCGAAGACCGCCGCGGCCGCGCGACCTCCCCCCTACATGGAGCACCGTCCGGTCGCTAGCCGGCGATCTTGACGACCACGTCCGGGGGAAATGCGAACTGGACGCGCAGGCCGCCGTAGAAGACCCAGATCGTCGCGCGCGCATCGAACAGCTTGTCGATGGCGATGATGCCGCGAATCTCGTCGCCGGCCGACAGGGTGGCCCCCGGCTCGAAGTTCGTGATGTTGGTGGTCCGGGCTTCGAAGTGCTCGGCCCCCTGCTGCACGCGGAAGTCGGTGTTCAGCTCCGTGTCCGAATCGGCCGCCCCCTGCACGTAGAACATGGTCCGCGCGCGGGCCTGCGCGCGCAACGAGTACTTGAGCGGAGCGTCGAACAGCGCGTCGGTGGTCAGGTCGTTCAGGTGCACGAGCAGGAAAGTGGCGCCGAAGCCGCTGGCTCCCCGCCCGAACTCCGACATCAACTGATCGACGTCGGCCGGCGCCGCCTCTTCCTGTCCCTCACCGGCGGCGGCCGGCGCTGCGATCAGGGCGAGCACGAACAGAGCGAGTCCGAGTGTCCTCATGCGAAGCACGTTCACTCCTTGGGAAAGGTGCCGATGACCGATCCTGGATTCTATGTGATTCCGGCCGTCCGGTGCAACCTCAACGGACCGGGCCGCCGCCTGCGTTTGGTACTTGGTACAATGCCCGTTTCGGGTCGAAGAGGCCCGGTGGCGGCGGCAAGGCCGGTGACGAACCGGCCAGGAGGTAACCGCATGAGGCATCGATCTCTCGTATCCATGAGCGTCGTCGGACTTGCCTGCGCCGCCCTGGTGCTCGCGCCGGCTCTCGCCGCCGGCCAGGGCGACGCGCCGCGCACGCCCGACGGCCAGCCCGATCTGCAAGGCGTCTGGAACTTCTCGACGGCGACGCCGATGGAGCGGCCGCCGGAGCTGGCCGGCAAGGCCACGCTGACCCCGGAAGAGGCGGCGGAGTGGGAGGCGACCCTCGCCAACCAGCGCGCGGGGCTCGAGTCGGAGCTCGAGACCGCGCCGCTCGAGGCGCGCGTCGGCTACAGCCTGCGCATCTGGTTCGAGTGGGGCGACTCGCTCGAGGATCGCCGGACGTCGCTGGTCGTCGACCCGCCGAACGGGCGCATTCCCGCCGTGCGGCCGGAGGTCGAGGCCCGGCGGCAACTGACCGGCATCCTGCGGGGGCGCCACGCGCACGGGCCCGAAGACCGGGGCATCTCGGAGCGCTGCCTTCTCGGATTCAATTCCGGGCCGCCGATGACGCCGAGCGCCTACAACAACAACGTGCAGATCTTCCAGTCCGCCGACCACGTCGTTCTGCTGAACGAAATGGTGCACAACGCGCGCATCATCCCCCTCGACGGGCGGCCCCACCTGTCGGCCGATCTCCGGCAGTGGGTGGGCGACTCCCGCGCGAGCTGGGACGGCGACACGCTCGTCATCACGACGCGCAACTTCCTGGGTCAGACCTCTCTCGGCGGGTCGAGCGCCAACATGAACCTGGTCGAGCGCTTCACGCGCACCGGCCCCGACGCGCTGCTCTACGAGTTCACGGTCAGCGACCCGACGTCGTGGACCGGGCCCTGGACGGCGCAGGTACGGATGTCGCGGACGGACGAGCCGCTCTACGAGTACGCCTGCCACGAGGGCAACTACTCGATGGCCAGCTCGCTCTCGGGTGCCCGCGCCATGGAGGCGCGGGAAGCGACGGACGACGGCCAGTAGGCGAAACCGCCGTCCGGGTACGTGAAGAAGGGGTCGCGAGCCTCGGCTCGCGGCCCCTTTTCTCGTCCTGGCACCGCCCCCGGCCTGTTCCGGTTGCGCATTCAGCGAGCCGGCGAGCTCCGGGCGGCGGCAAAGCGTCGCGCGTTGCTCCGCCCGCCTCAGACGTCGGACAGGTAGCGCGGGGCGAGCGGCAACTGTCCCGTGCTGTCCCCGAGCTCGTCCACCGGGACACCCACCTTGTCGAGCATCGTCAGCAGCAGGTTCGTCATCGGCGTGCCCTCGGCGTAGCGCAGGTGCCGGCCACCGCGGACCCGGCCCGCGGCGCCGCCGAGCAGCAGGAGCGGCAGCGGCGAGTGGTTGTGCCGGTTGCCGTCCGACAGCCCGCTGCCGTAGAGCAGCATCGTGTGGTCGAGGAGCGATCCGTCGCCGTCCGGCGTCGCCTGCAGCCGATCGAGGAAGTGCGTCAACCGCTGGATGTGGTAGGCGTTGATCTTCGCGATCTTCTCCCGCTTCTCCGGCTTGTTCTGGTGGTGCGAGACGGAGTGGTGCGAGTCCGGGATGCCGATGGCCGGATACGTCCGGTTGCTCAGCTCGCGGCCGATCAGGAAGGAGATCACCCGCGTGATGTCGGCCTGCCAGGCGAGGAGCTGGAGCTCGAACATCAGATCGATGTGCTCCTCGAAGGTGTCGGGTACGCCAAGGGGCATCGCGAGATTCGCCGGCGCCTCCAGGTTGCGCCGCTCCGTCCGCCGGATGCGGCGCTCGACGTCCCGGATGGCATCGAGGTACTCCGTCACGCGGCCGGCGTCGGCCGGACCGACGGACCGCTTCAGGCGGGCGGCGTCGCCGAGCACGGAATCCAGGATGCTGCGATCCTCCTGCAGCCGCGAGACTCGCTCGTCCGGCGTGCCGCCGCTCCCGAACAGGCGCCGGAACACCTTGCGCGGATCGGTCTCGACCGGGAGCGGCGTCGTCGGCGTCCGCCACGAGAGCGTGTTCATGTACGCACAGGCGTAGCCGCTGTCGCAGTTCCCGACCAGGTCGATCGTCTCCAGGGCCAACTCCAGCGAAGCCAGTTGCGTCTCGCGGCCGAGCTCCGCCGCGGCAATCTGGTCCGCGGTGACGCCGACACGAACGTCGGCCCCTTCGGTGCGCTTCGCATGGACTCCGCTCAACCAGGCTGCCGTGCCCCGCGAGTGGTCCCCCGCGCCGTCGTTGAAGGCGTTCGCCTGCTCCTGCGCGAGGCCGCTCACGACCAGCGTCTGGTGCCGGAACGGCTCGAGCGGGCTGAGCGTCGGCGAGAAAGCGAAGTCGGCCCCCTCCCCGGCGGGCGTCCAGGTCTCCATGTCGGCGCCGTTCGGGACGTAGAAGAATCCCAGGCGCCGGACGGGGCGGGCAGCGGTCCGGCTCAGCGCGGAGAGCGCCGGCACCATCGAGTCGAGCAACGGCAGGGCGAGCGTCGCGCCCGCTCCGCGCAGAAACGTGCGCCGAGGCAGCGCCATCCGGGTGACGATCATGACGGGGTCCTCCTCATCTGGAACGGCACGCTCTCGACGATGCGCATGACCAGGGCCGAAAACCGGTAGTCGTCGGTCGCGGCGGACCGGGCTACGGCCCGGACGGCAGGTAGATCGTTGTGCTCCACGCCGCGCCCGAGCGCGTAGGTGAGGAGCCGCTCGGCGACGACGCGCACGAACGACTCGGGCCGGCGCAGCAACGCCTCGCGAAGCTCGCGGGGCCCGTCGAATCTGGCCCCCCCCGGCAGCGCGCCGGTCGCGTCCACGGGCAGGTTCGGCCCCTCGGTGTCGCGCCACGCCCCGACCGCATCGAAGTGCTCCATCCCGAAGCCGAGCGGGTCGAGCACCTGGTGGCAGCTCGCACAGGCCGGGTTCGCGCGGTGCTGCACCATCGCCTCCCGCATCGAGCGCGGCTGCCCGTCCGCGGTCGTCTCCTCGATCGCGGGCACGTCGGCGGGGGGATCCGGCGGCGCAGTGCCGAGGACGTTCTCGAGGAGCCACTTGCCGCGGAGCACCGGCGATGTCCGGTTGGGATACGACGTCACCATCTGGATGCTCGCCTGCCCCAGCAATCCGCCCCGGGCGCTGTCGTCCGCGAGCGCGATGCGGCGGAAGCGGCTGCCGTAGATGCCCGGGATGCCGTAGTGGCGGGCCAGACGCTCGTTGACGAAGGTGTAGCGCGCGCCGAGCAGGTCGAGCACGCTGCGGTCCTCGCGCACGATCGTCTCGAACAGCAGCTCGGTCTCGCGGCGCATCGCCGAGCGCAGGTTGTCGTCGAAATCGGGGAAGTTGCGGGTGTCCGGCGCGGCGTGGGGCACGTTCCGCAGGTGCAGCCACTGGCCGGCGAAGTTGTCGACCAGCGCCGACGCCCGGTCGTCGCGCAGCATCCGCTCTACTTGCGCCTCGAGCACCCGCGGCTCGCCCAGACGCTCCTCCTCGGCCAGCGCCAGCAACTCGTCGTCGGGCGCACTGCTCCAGAGGAAGAAGGACAGGCGCGATGCCAGCTCCAGGTCGCTGACCCGGTAGGCGGTCCCCGGCCCGGCGTCCGCCGGATCGCGCTCGACGCGGAAGATGAAGTCGGGGCTCATCAGAAGGCGCTGGAGCCCGAGGCGCACACCGGACTCGAAGCCCCCGTCGCGGCGCCCGGCCTCGAAGAAGTCGAGCAGCGTCTCGACCTCGGCCCCCGTGACCGAGCGGCGGTACGCGCGCCGGGCCAGCCGCTCGAAGATGCCCCGCGCGCAGGCCGGCTCCTCCGCGCGGCTCGCGGGGCGGCAGGTGAAGATGCGCGCGCGCGACGGCGTCTCGCCGGCGGCGGCCCCGTGCGGCCCGGTGATGGTCACCGTGTCGACGTGGGGCAACCCCTCGGTCGCCTCGCCGAGGATGGCGAAGCTGCGCAGATACGGGAGCCGCGCGCTCTCGACCTGCGCGGCCGGCCGATCGAGGAAGCTGACGCCTATCGCGCGCTGCCCCGCCGGGAGCGGCACGCGGACCCGCAGCCCGGCATCTGCCTCGCGGTCCTGGTAGACACGCCGCCCCGCCTCGGCGTCCTCGGCCTCCGGCGCCTTGCGGGGGCCCCCGACCGTGAAGAGCTCGACCCGCTCGCCGTCGACCGTAATCTCGATCTCGTGCGGCTCCGTGAGCCCCATGATGCGGCCGCCGATGAAGTTCCGCTGCAGGCGCACCTGGATGTCGTACTCCCCGCCGACCGGGAAGTAGCGCTCGATCCGGGCACCGCCGCGCGTGCCGAACGGCAACCCGTCGAGCCGGCGGTCCTGGGTCAGATCGGGAGGCGTCCGGTGCACGATCTGCTCGACGGCCGCCGCGGGATCGCCGACCGCCCGGGTGGCCACGGTGCGCGCCGCGTCGAGGTAGCCGTCCAGCAGCGCGGGCGACACGCGCAGCACGTCGCCGATGTTGTCGAACCCGTAGCTCGCGTCGTCCGGAGGCAACAGTGCGGCGGCGTCGATCTCGAGCCCCAGGAGGTCGCGGACCGCGTTGGCGTACTCGGCGCGATTCAGGCGGTGGAGCGCAGGCCGCCGTCCGGGATCGGGATCGGCGGCTGCCGCCGCATCGAGCTCCGACTCCAGGTAGGCGACCAGACCGTCGTAGGACGCTTCGTCCGGCCGAGGACGCGGCGCGGGCGGCATCGTGCGGGTGCGCAGCTTGCGCGCCACCCTCTCCCACGTATCCGCATCGTCGCCGACCGCCGCGACGTCGGCCGCGTCGAGCGCGAGGTCGGCGACGCGCAGGCGATCGTTGTGGCAGGGGGCGCAGGAACCGGCCCGCCGCTCCCCGGGCCCTGCGGGCCCCCGCCGGGGGGGCGCGCGCGCCACGGCGCGGCAGTGGCCACGAGCAGCAACGCGGTACCCGCGGCTGCGATCGGAAACGCGCTCGCCGTCGGCTGTTTCGGCACCTGTCGCTCCTGGCGCTCGGGTTCGCCGCGCCGGCAACTGCGACGCACCGCGAGGCGCATCGCGCGCCTCGCGAACGTGACGATTGTCGCCGAACCGACGTTCGTTGCCAAGAAGAAAGACCGGCGCGGCCGATGTTGCCGCGCTCCCCGAGTGGCCGCGCTCCCCGAGTGGCCGCGCTCCCCGAGTGGCCGCGCTCCCGAGTGGCCGCGCTCCCGAGCGGCCGCGCTCCCGGCTTGACGCGCTCCCGGCTTGACGCGCTCCCGGCTTGACGCGCCGGCGGCGGGTGCTATGGTTGGGATTGGCGCGCCAGCCCTTGACACGTGGAGGTTTGCGCTGAATCATAGGCAGACGGTCGGTCTATCAATGAGACCCGTAGCGCACTCGACGGTGTCCCCTTGGCTGGCTGCGGCAGGCCCCAGCCGCGGCCCGCGCCCGACGGCGGTCGCTGTCGCCGTCGCCATCTTGGTCCTCGTCGCGTCCTCGGCATTCGCCGCGGAGGGCGGCGCGAGGATTCTCGCGCTGGTCAAGGCGGGCGACACTGCCGCTCTGCAATCCGCACTGGTCGCAGACGCGCAGGCCGCGCACGCTGCCGAGGTCGATGGCACGACCGCGCTCCACTGGGCCGTACACCTCGACGACGAAGAGGCGGCCGCGACGTTGCTCGCGGCCGGCGCTGACGCGACCGCGGCGAACCGCTACGGGGTGACGCCCCTGTCGCTGGCGAGCGTCAACGGCAACGCCGCCATCATCGGGCGGCTGCTTGCCGCCGGCGCCGACGCTGGGCAGGCGTCGCGTGAGGGCGAGACGGTACTCATGACCGCCGCCCGCAGCGGCGACCGGGCGGCGGTCGAGCTTCTGCTCGCCCACGGGGCCGACCCGAACGCAAGGGAGACATGGCGCGGGCAGACCGCGCTCATGTGGACCGCGGCGGAGCGGCACTTGGCGGCGGCGGAGTCTCTCCTCCGGTACGGGGCCGACGTCGGTGCGCGCTCGGACGGGGAGTTCACGCCGTTGCTGTTCGCGGTCCGGGCTGGCGACGGCGCCGTCGCCAGGGCCCTGGTGGCGGCCGGGGCGGACATCGACGAGACCGACGCCGACGGCCACACGCCGATGGTCCTGGCCATCCTGAATGGCCACTACGCCCTGGCGGCCGAACTGCTGGCGCTGGGCGCCGACCCCGAGGTGGCCACGCCGGGGGGCACCGCGCTGCACCACGCCATTCGCTGGCGCCGCTACGAGTTCACCGACTTCTACCGGCCGCCGCCGCCCACGACGGGCTCCCTCGATCCGCTCGGCCTCGTGCGCGTCCTGCTGGCGGCCGGGGCCGACCCGAACGCGCGGATGGAGAAACGGTTCCCGCGCGCCGGCGTCTTCGACAACAACTGGAGCGCACTGCCGCTCGTCGGGGCCACGCCGCTCCTCATCGCGGCGCGGGCGGGCGACGCGGCGGCGATGCGCGTGCTGCTCGCGCACGGAGCCGATCCGCACTTGGCGACCGACCGCTGCGTCACGCCGCTGATGGCCGCCGCCGGCATGGGGTTCAACTTCGAGCGGAGCATCGGCTCCGAGGCCGAGCGGCTCGAGGCAGTCGAGCTGCTCTGGAAGCTTGGGGCCGACCTCGCGGCCGTCAACGACAAGGGCGAGACCGCGATGCACGGGGCGGCGCGCAGCGGGACCACCAGCGTCGTCCGCTTCCTGTTCGACCACGGCGCGGCGCTCGATATCGAAAGCGAAGACGGCTGGACGCCGCTCGAGAACGCCGACGGCACGCGGAGCCATTTCAGCACGCGGCCGGCGACCGTGGCCGCCATCCACGAGCTGCTCGCGTCCGGTGCGCCCTGAAGGGCAGGCGTGGTGAGGCCGAGGAAGAACGACAATGCGCATCCTCAAGATGGCGTGGCGCAACATCGGCCGCAACCGGCGGCGGACCACGGTCACCGTGGGCGCGATGGTGTTCGGCCTCTACGGCATGGTCATCTGGTTCGGCATGCTGCAGGGGATGCTGAACGACATGGAGGAGACCATCGTCGAGGTCGACCTCGGCGACCTCCAGATGCACGCTCCGACCTACCTGGACGAGCCGTCGCTCTACACCGTCATCGACGAAGCGGACGCGCTGATCCCCGAGCTCGAGGCGGCGGGGTTCCGGGCGAGCGCCCGGCTCGTGGGAGCAGGACTCGCCGCGGCGCACGACTCCGCCGCCGGGGCGTCGCTGCGCGGAGTCAACGTGCAGGACGACGCCCGGGTCAGCATCATCGCGACCCGGGTCGAAGAGGGGGCCTGGCTCGACGAAGGCGACCCCAAGGGCGCCGTCGTGGGGCGGCGGATGGCCCGTTCGCTCAACGTGTCCGTCGGTGACGAGCTGATCGTGCTGAGCCAGACGACCGACGGCGGCATCGCCAACGATCTCTACGCCGTGCGCGGCATCCTCGGCAGCATCAACGACGGCGTCGACCGTTCCGCGGTCTACCTCACCGAGGCGGCCTTCCGCGAGCTCTTCGTCATGCCGTCCGGGGCGCACGAGATCGTGGTTCGCAAAGCGGACGACGTCGAGCTGGACGCGGCGCTCGCCACCGCGCAGGGTCTGGCGCCCGGTCTCGACACCCAGTCGTGGCGGTCGCTGATGCCGACCATCGCGACCTATCTGGACTCGGCGCGCCAGATGATGGGCTTCGTCTCCGCCGTCTTCTACATCGTCATCGCGATCCTCGTCCTGAACGCGATGCTGATGGCGGTGTTCGAGCGCATTCGCGAATTCGGCGTGCTCAAGGCGCTCGGCGTCGAGCCGCGCCAGGTGCTGTCGCTCATCTTCCTGGAGAGCGCACTGCAGACCGGCCTCGCGCTGGCCATCGGCCTGGTGATCTCCGTCCCGACGCTGTGGTACCTGGTGGAGTTCGGCATCGACACCGGCGCCCTCGGCGGCGTCTCGGTGATGGGGGCGTCGTTCTCGACCGTGTGGCAGGAGCGGGGGCGGCGGGGGGGTGATGGGGGCGTCGTTCGCGACGGTGTGGCAGGCGGCTGTGAGTCCGCCCACGTTCGCGACTCCGGCGATGACGCTGATCCTGCTGGTGCTGGTGGCCGTGGTCTACCCCGCCGTCAAGGCCGCCAGAATCAGCCCGGTGGAAGCGATGCGGTATCAGTGAGTACGATGAGGGCTCGAACACGGGACCAGGCGGCAAGGAAGGGTGCGCGATGAAGGGCAGCAGTCTCGCGAAGATGGCGTGGCGCAACCTGTGGCGGAACCGCCGCCGCACGACGATCACGCTGTCGGCGATCGTCTTCGGCGTCTTCCTCTCCGTCCTCATGATGGCGATGCAGGATCAGAACTGGGCCGACATGATTCGGCTCGCCGCCCCCCCCCGCGCGCGGCACCGGGTGCTTCGGCCCCCGCCCCGGCCCGGCGGGGGTCGCGTGACGCTCCAGCCCCCCGACTACCTCGACAGCCCGGCCCTGTCCCGCCCCGTGGCGGGGACGGACGAGCTGACGCGGCTGGCCGCGAGCAACCCGCGGGTCATCCGCGTCGTGGAGCGCATCACCGGTTTCAACATGCTGTCGACCGCGCGCGAGAACATCGGCGCCGGCTTCCTCGCCGTCTCCCCGGAGAACGAGGACGAGGAGACCCTGTCGCTCCTCGAAGCGGTCACCGAAGGTGAGTTCTTCCGGACGTCGAGCGACCGCGGGATCATCCTGGGCGCAAGGCTCGCCTCGAACCTCGACGTCGAGCTCGGGTCGAAGGTGGTCTACACCCTCACCGACAAGGAAGGCGAGATCGTGAGCGGGTTGGCGCGGGTGTCGGGCATCATCGAGACCGGCTCGCCGAGCGTCGACGGCGGCATCTGCCTGCTGCCCCTCGACACCGTGCGGGAGCTGATCGGCTTCGGGCCGGACGAAGCGATCCAGGTGGCCGCGTTCGTCGACGATCAGCGCGTCACGGACCGCGTCGTGGCGGATCTCGAGGGCGGGGCGCCGGCGGGCGTCGCCGTGCTGCCGTGGCACGAGCTGCAGCCGGACCTGGCCGTGTTCATCGCCATGAAGGTGGGCGGTGCGCAGGTCATGATGTTCGTGCTGGCGGTGCTGGTGGCGGCCGGCATCTTCAATACCCTGTTCGTCAGCGTGATGGAGCGCCTGCGGGAGTTCGGCATCATGCTGGCCGTCGGCTTCAGCCCGTCGCAGCTCTTCCGGCTGGTCATGCTCGAGAGCGCCTGGCTGGCGGTCGTCGGCCTCGCGGCTGCCGCGCTGGTCACCGTCGGGCCGTACCTCTACCTGTCCTCGACCGGGCTCGACATGTCGGCCTTAGTCCCTGTCGACCAGATGGAGGTGGCCGGTGTCGGCATGTCGACGACGCTCAAGGTCGGCATCTTCGGCGAGAGCCTGACGCTCATCGGCGTGTCGGCGCTCGCCGCCATCCTGCTGTCCGGCGTCTACCCGGCCTGGAAGGCGGGGCACGCAGACCCGGTGGAGACGATCCGTCTGGTCTGAGCCCGCCGGCGGTCCGGCGTCGAACGGGAGAGGGTGGTCGCTGATGAGCGATGCGAACGGAGCGGCTCCGGTCGTGGAGTTGGAAGAGGTAACGAAGGTCTACCCGCAGGGGGATCAGCAGGTCGACGCGCTGCGCGGCATCACCCTGAGCGTGCGCAGCGGCGAGTTCGCGGCGCTCAGCGGCCCCTCCGGCTCCGGTAAGACGACGGCGCTCAACCTGATCGGCGCCCTCGACTCTCCCACGTCGGGAACGGTGCGCCTCGAGGGCGCGGACCTCGGGACGCTCAACCGCAAGGAGTTGAGCCACCTGCGGCGCGACCGCATCGGCTTCGTGTTCCAGGCCTACAACCTGCTGCCGGTGCTGAGCGCCTACGAGAACGCGGAGATCGTGATGGCGGTCCAGGGCGTCGCGGAGGCGGAGCGGCGGGAGCGGGTCATGGAGCTCCTGGCCCGCGTCGGACTCGAAGGCATGGAGCACCGGCGGCCGTCGGAGCTCTCGGGCGGCCAGCAGCAGCGCGTCGCGATCGCGCGCGCCATCGCGGCGGAGCCGGCCGTCGTGCTGGCGGACGAGCCGACCGCCAACGTCGACTCGGCGACGGCGGAGTCGCTCCTGGAAATGATGGAGACGCTGAACCGGGACAACCAGGTCACGTTCCTCTTCTCGACCCACGATCCACGGGTCATGGCGCGCGCCCGGCGCCTGATCCGCCTCGTCGACGGCCGGATCGACAACGACGAGGTGCGCGGCTGACCCACGGCTCCGGCGCCGAAGATCGGCGCACCCGCTGACGGTCGGCGGACTCGCTGATGTCACCCGTGACCCTTCGCCTGCTCGTTGCCGGGTTCCTGGTCCTCCTGCTCAACTCGGCCTACCTCGCCGCGCTGCCGAGCGCCTCGCTCTGGTACTTCGCGAACGTCGCGCTCCATCCCCTGCTCGGCCTCGCTCTCGCCGGCGTTGCCGGGGTCGTCCTCCTCCGCCGCCGCTGGACGCCCCCGCCGCTTTGCGCGGCGGGACTGGGCGTGAGCGCGATCGGGCTCCTGCTCGGACTCGGCGTGATGGTGGTCGGCGCGACGCGCGCCCAGCGACCGGTCCTCGTGGCCCACGTCACGGTCATGGTCGTCGGCGCCGCGCTGCTGGCGGCGCACCTGTGGCGGGTCGCCGCGCCGCGTGCGTCCGCAGCGAGCGCGGCAGCGAGCAACGCGCGGGCCGAGCGCGATGCGTCAGGGACGCACGATGCGTCAGCAGCGGGCAACGCGTCGGCCGGGAGCGGAGCCGCGGTCCGGGCGCTGCGTGCCGGCCTCGCCGTCGCACTCCTGGCCGCGGTCGCGGCGCCGTTCGTCCGCAGCGCGGCCGACGCCGAGTGGCGGCGCGCGCACCGCATCGTCAACCCCACGACGCCCCCGTCGACGATGCAGGAGGAAGGGGCGGGGCCCGACAGCCCGTTCTTCCCGTCGTCGGCGAACACCAACGTCGACGGCATCATTCCGGCCGACTTCTTCCTGACCAGCGAGACGTGCGGGCGCTGCCACCGGGACATCTACGAGCAGTGGGACTCGTCGGCGCACCATTTTTCTTCGTTCAACAACCAGTGGTACCGCAAGTCGATCGAGTACATGCAGGACGTCGTCGGCACCGAGCCGTCGAAGTGGTGCGCCGGCTGCCACGACCACGCCGTCTTCTTCAACGGCCGCTTCGACCGGCCAATCCGCGAACAGATCGACACCCCGGAGGCGCAGGCCGGCCTGGGCTGCACCTCGTGCCATTCCATCGTCCACGTCGGCAGCACGATGGGCCAGGGCGACTTCGTGATCGAGTACCCGCCCCTGCACGATCTCGCCGCGAGCGAGAACCCCGTGCTCCAGTGGATGCACGACACGGCGACCCATCTCGCGCCGGGCCCGCACCGGCAGACCTTCCTGAAGCCGTTTCACACCGAGCAGAGCGCCGAGTTCTGCTCGTCGTGCCACAAGGTGCACCTGGACCTCCCGGTCAACGAGTACCGCTGGATCCGGGGGTTCAACGAGTACGACAACTGGCAGGCGTCCGGCGTCTCCGGGCAGGGCGCGCGTTCGTTCTACTACCCGCCGGCGCCCCAGACCTGCCGCGACTGCCACATGCCGCTCGTTCCGTCCGACGACCCGGCGGCGCGGGACGGCCTCGTTCGCTCGCACCGCTTCCCCGGCGCCAACACGGCGCTGCCGTTCGTCAACGGCGACGCGGAGCAGCTCGAGCTGGTGCAGGACTTCCTGCGCGACGGGCAGGTCTCGGTGGACGTGTTCGGCATCGCGCGCGTCGCCGAGGCGCCGCCGCCGGAACTCCAGGAGGCGCGCGGAACGGCCGAGCCGCGCCTGTCGAGCACGTTCGCGGTCGGCGAGGAGTCGATGCGCTTCGGCGCCACAGGGATCGCGACCGGCGGGCCGGCGGCCGAGGTGCTGGCGCCGCTCGACCTGCAGACCGTCGCGGTGCGGCGGGGCGAGTCGGTACGCGTGGAAGTCGTCGTCCGGACGCGGAAGGTCGGCCACTTCTTCCCCGGCGGCACGGTCGACGCGTTCGACGTCTGGGTGGAGTTCGAGGCGGTGGACGACCAGGGGCGCGTGCTGCTGCACAGCGGGGCCGCGGCCGACGGCGGTTCCGGTCCGGTCGACCCCGGCGCCCACTTCTACCGCAGCCTGCAGCTCGACGAGCGGGGCAACCCGATCAACAAGCGCAACGCGTGGATGACCCGCTCGGTCGCCTACGTGCGGCTGATCCCGCCAGGCGCGGCCGACACCGTCCACTACCGGCTGCAGGTCCCTGACGACGCCGGCGACCGCATCTTCCTGCGCGCGAAGGTCAACTACCGCAAGTTCGCGTGGTGGCACACGCAGTGGGCGTACGCCGGCGAGCGGGATCCGTCGACGCCGGCGGCGGCGGTCGGCAGCGCCTACGACGACGGGCACTGGACGTTCACCGCCGACACCTCCGACGTCTCGGGCGGCATCAAGGCGATCCCCGACATCCCGACCACGGTCATGGCCGAGGCCACCGCATCGCTGGTCGTCATCGACGCCGACGCACCGTTCCCGGCCCTCCCGCCGGCGGCGGAGATGGGCACCCCGGCCCCCGGCGCCCCACCGCTTCGCGAGCGCTGGAACGACTACGGCATCGGCCTGCTGCTGCAGGGGGATCTGAAGGGCGCCGTCGCCGCCTTCGAGCGGGTGATGGAGCTCGACCCTGCGTATCCGGACGGACCGGTCAACGTCGCCCGCGCGCTGCTGCAGGAGGGCGACGTGGCCGGCGCGACTCCGCTTCTCGAGCGGGCCGTCGCCCTGGAGCCGCGCCTCGCCCGCGCCCACTTCTTCCTCGGCACCGCGCGCAAGACGCTCGGCGCGTACGACGAGGCTCTGTCCCATCTGGAAATCGCACGCGAGCAGTACCCCCGGGACCGCGTGGTGCTGGGCCAGATCGGCCGCATCCAATTCCTCGACCGGCGCTTCGAAGAGGCCATCGCCACGTTCGAGGAGGTACTGGGGATCGATCCGGAGGACCTGCAGGCACACTACAACCTGATGCTGGCCCACCGCGGCGCGGGAGACCTCGAGGCCGCCACCCGCGCGCAGGCGCTTTACGAGCGCTTCAAGGCCGACGAGGCGGCGCAGGCGATCACGGGACCCTACCGGCGGGCGTCGCCGGAGGACAACAACGAGCGGCAGGCAATCCACGAGCATCGACACCGGCCGGTGTCGAAGTAGGTTCCTGTCGCACTGAGGAGGACAGCCGATGAAGATGCAGACACGGAAGCGGGCGCTCCAGGCCTTCGGGCTCATCGCCGTCTTCGGGCTCGGCTATGCGGCGGCAGAGCTGCAGGACAACGCAGCCCACGCCTCGGCGCTGGCGGGCGAGAAGGCGGCCTATCTCATCGTGAGCTCCAAGGTCGTCGACCCGGAGCCGCTGGCCGCGTACGGCGAGGCGGCCGGGCCGGGAGCGCAGGCGGCGGGCGTCGAGATCCTGGCGCGCGCCGACGTGGGCGAGGGGCTGGAAATCCTGGAAGGCGCGTGGCCCTACGACGACGGTGGCGTGACGATCGAGCGGTTCAGCTCGATGCAGGCGCTGCTCGACTTCTGGCACTCCGACGAGTACCAGGCGGCCATCAAGATCCGCGAGGGAGCGCTCGACATCGACTTCATCGTCGCGCTCGAGGCCGCCGACGCTACCCCCACCGACCAGTAGCCACAACTCGGCCGGCGCCGCTGCGACAGGCGGCGCCGGCCGCACCCGGTCTCCGACCCGGCGCCCGCGACAGCAGTGCTCAGGCCGCACGTCCACGGCTGCCCGCAGGATTGTCCCGCCTCGATCGCGCCTCCGCAAGCGAAGGGCGGAAGCCGGGTCTGCGGCAGAACGGAGTTCAGGAAGCGCGTCGCGGTCTGCCCCGCTCGGCGACGAGGTCGAAGTGCAGGAGGCCCTCCGGCAACAGACCGGCCGCGGTCAGCTCGCGGTCCCGGACGCGCCAGTACTCGAGAAGATCGGCGGTCTCGGCGAACCGTGCGTCGTCACCGAACGCGCTGGTGGCCCGGACGCTCGGGTAGAGAGCCAGGATCCGTTCGAGCAGCTCGGCCGGCTCGCGCCGTTGCAGATGAACGAGACAGCGCGGATTGAACTCGACGACGAGCGCGGGACGGTGTTTCTCGATGGAGGCGCGGAACCCGTCGAGGGCATCGATCTCGTGCCCCTCCACGTCCATCTTCACGAGGTCGAGGCGCGGCAGCCATGCCAGCGCCTCGTCCAGCACCACCGTCTGCGTATAGAGGCACCCCCCCGGGGCTCGGGCAGCGACCAGATGCGTGTTCGACGTGTCGCGGCTCAGGGAGAGCACCTCGGACCGCACGGAGGCGGCGAGCGGCAGCACGCGCACGTTGGCCACCTCGTTGAGCACCATGCCGGCGTACAGCATCTGGAGATTGTCCGGGTTCGGCTCCACGGCCACGACCACCCCCGTCTCTCCGACGACCGTCGCGGCCAGCAACGCGATGCACCCCACGTTGGCCCCGATGTCGACCACGACATCACCCGGCTCGATCCGGTCGCGGACGGCGCGCCGCACGTGGGGCTCGTAGTCGTGCGTGGCGATGATCGCCCGCGCGAAGTCGGGGTCGCGCGGCTGCACGCACACCCGGTAGCCGCCGAGGTCTATCGGCAGCGGTCGCGTGTTCGCGTGGGCCTCGTCCGAGTCGGCGAAGCCCTTGATCAGATCGTCGAGTGCGAGCCCGCCGGCGACGAGACGCTGGTAGTTGGCGAAGCCGGCGGCGTCGGGCGGACGCTGCAGGAACAGTCGGTAGGCGTAGTAGACGTCCTCCGGCGTTGCGTGCTCGCGCCACCCGCCCGCCGGGCTCCCCGGTGGATGGTCAGGCAACGACATCGATTCCCTGCTCCCCCTGCATCGACTCCTTCTGTCGGGTCCTTGCTCGGCCGGGTCCGACGCTGACGCGATCCGGCGGGGGCGCGGCCGTTCATCGCTCGCGCCAGCGGCGGCTCCCCGCGGGCGTTCCGCGCGTTCGGATCCGCGCCGCGGCGGACGAGGTACTCGACGACGCTGTCGAAGGCGGGACCGGTAGGGCCACGCGCCCGGCGCCCGTCGGAAAGCGTCTCCCGAACTCTACCGCTTCACCACGAGCCTGTCACCGTCTCGGTCCGTCGCGGACGGCTCGTCGGTCACGGGCGCTCCGCGAGGCTCGTGTCCGTCGCAGATCCGTACGGGGAGGCGCGGGTACCTCGGGTAGCGCGGGTCGGTACTCGACTGCTCGCACCGGTAGTAGCGCTGTCCCGTGCGCGACGGGACCACGCGCACGTGCCGGCAGCTCCGGCAGAGACCGACCGCCGCGTCGGTGTCAGGCGACGACATCCGCTCTCGGGCGGACATCGCCCGTCCAGCGCGTCCAGCCACGCCCCCGGTGGCCGAAGTCGCAGCGCTCCGGATGGAGGATCTCGGCCAGGATCTCGGCCGATTCCACCACGCGGGGTCCCGGCCGGTTGAAGTACTGGTTCCCGTCCGCCATGACCACCCGCCCGTTCCGGACGGCGGAGAGCCGCGACCAGCCCGGGTGCGACGTCAGCGCCGGCATCTCGCGCCAGGAACGCTCGATGTCGAAGCCGCACGGCATGACGGCGATCACGTCGGGATCGGCGGCCGCCAGCGCCTCCATCTCCAGATAGCCGGAGTGCTTCCCGGCCTCCTCGAAGAGATGCACGCCGCCCGCGCAGTCGACGAGCTCGGGCACCCAGTTGCCGGTGCTCATCAGGGGATCGATCCACTCGATGCACGCGATCGACCGGACGCGACGGAGCGGAGCGGACGGCGGCGCGCACCGCAACGAGGCGGTCCAGCAGCCCCCCGACCAGAGCGTCGCCGCGCTCCGGCGCGCCGAGGGCCGACGCGACGGCCCGGATGTCCCTCCAGATGTCACCGAGCGACATCGGCTCGAGCGACACGATGCGCGGGCGCGAGCCGACGATCTCGCACACCGCCGCCTCGACGTCCTGCAGGCTGACGGCGCAGACTTCGCATTGCGTCTGGGTGATGACCACGGTCGGGGCGAGGCGATCCAGTACCTCCGGGTCGACCCGGTAGACCGACAGCCCGTCGGCGACTATCGCACGCACCTGACCGTCGATGCGCCGGCTGACCTCCCCAATCCGCACCTTCGACGTCGAGCAGACCGGAAGGCGGGCGATGGAGGACGGGTGGTCGCACTCGTGGGAACGGCCCACGAGCCGCGGCTCGAAGCCGAGCGCGCAGACGATCTCCGTGGCGCTCGCGATCAGGGAGACGATCCGGTGGGTCATCCGCGACTCACCGTAGCCGACGCGCTGCAACGGCGTCAAAGCCGACAGTGCGGCGCGCCGCGGCGCGCTATGATGACCCTCGGTCGCCCGGAGCGGGCGTGAGCACCGGCGGACCGCCGAGACGCACGAATCCGGAGGGGGATGAACCGATGAGGGAACGGCTTGCGCTTCGTCTCGCTCCGGTACGAATCCCGCGCCGGCGGAGCTTCCGTCGCGCCTGTCTGGGCGCGCTTGCGGCGGCGGTGACACTGACCGCCACGGGGCTCGCGGCGGCCCAGAGCGTCCCGGACGGCGAATGGCACGCGATCGGGCGAGACGCGGCCAACACCAAGTACTCGCCGCTCGATCGGATCACGGCCGACAACTTCGCCGACCTCCGGATCGCCTGGCGCTGGACGTCGCTCTCGCGAGCCGTCGCCTCGCGCGACGACCGAATCCGCCCCGGGCAGTTCAAGGCGGTGCCCCTCATGGCCGGCGGCCTCGTCTACGTGAGCACCGCGCTCGGCCAGGTCGCCGCGCTCGACGCGGGGACCGGAGAGTCGGTCTGGACCTACGATCCGCGCATCTACGACGACCTGGACCGGCCGCCCAACATGGGCTGGCACCACCGCGGCGTCTCCTACTGGGAGGACGACGAGAGCGACGACGCGCGGATCTTCATCGCCAGCCACGATCTGCGCCTGGTCGCCCTCGACGCTCGGACCGGGGCCCGCTATCCGGACTTCGGCGCCGGCGGCTACGTCGACCTCACGCAGGGGTTCGACCGCGAGATCGACGCCTCGCGGATGACCTACTCCTCCCCGGTCGCCATCGCCGGCGACAACGTGATCGTCGGCAGCATCGTGGCCGACGGCCGGCTGACGCTCCGGGAGGCGTCGCCCGGCGACGTGCGGGCCTACGACGCCCGCACCGGCGAGATGAAGTGGATCTTCCACACCATCCCGCAGGGGGACGAGTTCGGCGCCGATTCGTGGCAGAACGAGTCGTGGCGCTACAGCGGTCATTCGAACGTCTGGTCGTACATGGCGGTCGACGAGGAGCTCGGCTACGTCTACCTGCCGACCGGAACGCCCTCGAACGACTGGTACGGCGGGATGCGGCCCGGGAACAACCTGTTCGCCGAGAGCGTCGTCGCCGTCGACTTCGAGACCGGCGAGCGGATGTGGCACTTCCAGGCCGTACACCACGGGCTCTGGGACTGGGACTTCCCCACCGGCCCGAACCTGCTCGACATCAGCGTCGACGGGCGCCCGGTCAAGGCGCTCGCCCAGGTGAGCAAGCAGGGCTTCACCTACGTCTTCGACCGGGTCACCGGTGAGCCGGTCTGGCCGATCGAGGAGCGGCCCGTCCCGCAAGGCAACGTGCCGGGCGAGTGGTACTCCCCGACGCAACCCTTCCCGACGAAGCCGGCCCCGTTCGACCGGCAGGGGATCACGCCCGACGACCTGATCGACTTCACGCCCGAGCTCCGGGCCGAGGCGCTCGAGATCGTCAACTCGCGGGCGCGCTTCGGACCCATCTTCTCGCCGCCGGTGGTGCGCGGCGCCGAGGTGCCGGTCATTCAGGTCCCGGGCGCCGGGGGCGGCGCCAACTGGCAGGGCTCGGCGGTCGACGTCGAGACCGGGAGGCTCTTCGTCTCGTCGTCGACGACGCTCATCGTGGTCGAGGTGGTCCCGTTCGCACCGCCGGCCACCGTCGGCTACTTCACGGACCCGTGGGGCGTCGGCCTGTCCGGCCCGCGCGGCCTGCCGCTCTTCAAGCCGCCCTACAAGCGGGTGACGGCGATCGACCTCAACACCGGCGACCACCACTGGATGACCCCGCACGGAGACGGGCCGCGCTACCACCCCGAGCTGCGGCACCTGAACCTCCCGCCGCTCGGAGGCGGCGGTGGGCTCGGCTCCGGACCGCTGGTCACCCCGACGCTGCTGATCATGAACCACGGCGGGCGCGGCTTCGCCGACGCGGCCGCCGCGCTCGGCGAGACGACCGGCGACGCGAGCGCGGACGCCGCGCGGCTGATGGCGGCCAGCGCTCGCACCATCAGCGCCTACGACAAGGATACGGGCGAGCACCTCGGGTCCGTGCGTCTGCCGGGCATCCCGGGCGGCAACCCGATCACCTACCTCCACGACGGCCGGCAGTACCTCGTGGTCGCCGTCGGGAGCGGCGGGGCCGACGCGGAGCTGATTGCGCTCACGCTGCCCTCCACCGATGACTGAGCAGGCGTGGGCCCCCAGCGGAGCCCCTCTCACCTCGACCGACGCCACCGTCGCCAACGTCGGTCTGCTTCTAATACTCACCACGGCCGCTACGCTCGTCGCCGTGGTGGGACGGGTGGGCGCCGATACCGACCTGCCGACGCTGGCGGAATCTCTCGCGGCCATTGCCGGCAATCGCGGCCTCTACGGCGCGGGGGGCGCCGGACGGTTCGCTTCTGGGGCGACGTTGCTCGCCGCGGCGTGGTACCTGCAACAGGCCCGCACGGCCTCCCGAGGTGCTCCCATCGTGGGCGTCCTGTTCGCGGCGTCGGGATTGCTCACCGCCTACTCCGGCGCAGCTGCGGTCGTCCTGGCTGCCATCGCTCCCGACGGCCCGGCCGCCGCCCCCGCCGGCGACGCGGCGCGCCAGCTCGCGGAAACGGCCGCGCTCCGTCAGGTGAGCGGCGCCGCCGGCTTCGCGGTGGCCGGGGTCGCGCTGGTCGTCGCGGGCTGGCGCCAGTGGCACGCCGAGCGCCAGCTGCGGCGGGGGGGCGCCCGGGCGCTGGTGCGCCGGGGGGAGGCTGCAATCACATTTCCTCGGGCTGGCGCCGGTGGCACGCCGGGCGCCAGCTGCGGCGGGCGGCCGCAGTGACGATGCTGCTCGGGCTGACGATGCAATTCATCTGGCTCGATGCGGCGACCCTGGTGCATCAGGTCACAGGCATCGTCTTCGTCACGTGGCTGGCCGTGGTCGGCGCCATGCTGCGCCGAGGGCGGCCGTGGCTGCTCGCGTGACGTCCCCCGGCAAGTAACGGGAGCGTGCGGCGTTCTTGCGCGGCCGGCGGTCCGGGTTCATCATTGCGGCGAGCGCGACGCGCCGCTCGCCGTCGCGACGATCGTGAATCGAGGCAAGGAGGGTGAGATGAGCTATCGACGTTTCACGGCGGCGACCGCAGTTCTGGCGATCATCGCGCTGTCGGCCGGCGCCGCCGGGGCCCAGACGCTCCGGACGCCGTGGGGGGCGCCCGACCTGCAGGGCATCTGGGACTTCCGCACCATCACGCCGTTGGAACGGCCCGAGGAACTGGGCGAAAAGGCGTTCCTGACCGCCGAGGAGGCCGCGCAGGCCGAGCAGGAGACCGTCCAGCGGAACATCGAGCTCTGGGAGGCGGAGGCGCGCCGCACGGAGGCCGGCGGCAACGTCGGCGGCTACAACAACTTCTGGATGGATCGGGGCACGCGGCCGATCGAGACGCGGCGCACGTCGCTGATCGTCTATCCGCCGAACGGCCGGTTCCCCGAGCTGTCCGAGGTCGGCCAGGCGCGCGCCGACGCGCGCCGCGCCTACCTGGAGGAGCACCCCGCCGATTCCTACACCGACCGCAACACGTCGGACCGCTGCATCGTCGGCTTCAACGCCGGGCCGCCGATCACGCCGCTCGCCTACAACCAGAACATGCAGCTCTTCCAGACCGAGGACCTCGTGGTGATCTACACGGAGATGGTCCACACGCCGCGCATGGTGCCGCTCGACGGCCAGCCGGCGCTCGATCCGAGCATCCGGCTCTGGTCCGGGGACTCGCGCGGGCGCTGGGAGGCCAACACGCTGGTGATCGAGACCGCCAACTTCAGCGCGAAGCGCGGCTGGATCCCGCTCGGCTCCGGTGGGTCCGGCGTCACGTCGACGGAGAACATGACGCTGGTGGAACGGCTCACCCGCGTCGACGAGGACACCCTCGAGTACACGTTCACGGTGACCGACCCCGAGACCTGGTCGAGCGACTGGACGGCGTCGATGCCGATGCAGCGCACCGACAGCCCGCTGTTCGAGTACGCCTGCCACGAGGGCAACTACTCGATGCCGGGCATCCTGGGCGGCCACCGGGCCGACGAGCGCAGGGCGGCCGAGGCGGCCCAGCAGCAGTAGCGGGAACGGCGATGCAACGAGTGCGGCGCGGGCCCCGATCGCCGGTCGAGCCCGCGCCGCCCCTTCCTCTCCGAGCCCCGGCCCTCCTCAGTCGAGCAGCGCCTGCACAACGGCGTTCTCGAAGTCGCGGTGGACTTCGGGGTTCATGTTCTGAATCATCACCAGCGTGACGAGCTCCTCCTGCGGGTTCACCCAGACCTGCGTGCCGTAGGCGCCCAACCACCCGTAGCTGCCGTTCGGGAGGCGCCACCCGGCCCCGATGTTGTCCTCCAGGATCGCCACCTGGAGCCCGAATCCGAAGCCGCGTTCCGGGAAGAGCGGAGGGAGCTTGCCGTCGAACAGGCCGTCCACGTGGTCGGATGCCATCAGCTCGATCGTGCGCGGCGAGAGCAGCCGTCTGCCGTTCAGCGCGCCGCCGTTGGCCAGCATCTGGGCGAACTGCAGATAGTCGCCCGCCGTGCTGACGAGGCCGGCCCCACCCGAGAAGTACACCTTGCTCGAGATGCGGTCGGGATCCGGGTCCTTCTCGAACCCCTGCGGGGTGATGCGGTAGAGCGTCACCAGGCGGGGCCGCAGCTCGTCCGACGGGAAGTACATCGTGTCGCGCATCCCGAGCGGCTCGAAGATCCGGCCGCGGACGAACGCATCGTACGCCTTGCCGGAGACGATCTCGACGATGCGCGCCAGGACGTCGGGGCCCGCGAGGCCGCTGTACTGCCAGTCGGCGCCCGGCTGGAACTCCAGCGGCACCTTCGCCAGCTTCGGAACGTAGGTGGCCAGCGAGTCGTCCGGCGTGCGGTCGGCGTTCTGCACCAGGCCCGACGTGTGGGTGAGCAGGTCGCGAATCGTGATCTCGCGCTCCGCCGGAACCGTCGCCGCCGATCCGGCGTCCCCGGAGCCGGCGTCGGCGCCCTGCGCGCCGGCCACGACCCGCATCTCCGCGAATTCGGGCAGGAACTTCGAGACCGGATCCGCGAGCCGGATCTTCCCCTCCTCCAGCATCATCAGGACCGCCACCGCCGTGATCGGCTTGGTCATCGACATGATGCGGAATGCCGCGTCCTTGCGCATCGAGGTCTCGGAGTCGAGATCCATGAGCCCGTGTGCCTCGAAGTGCGCGACCCGTCCCTTGCGCGCCACCAGAGTCACCGCGCCGGTGATGTTGCCGGCGTCGATGTGCCGCTCGATGGCCTCTTGGATCCGCCCCAGGCGTTCCGACGACAGCCCGACGTCCTCCGGGCCGCCCGGCGGCACCTGTCCGGCCACGAGCGGCGCCGACAGCGCCAGCCCCGCCAGCCCGGCGACCGCGCCGCCCGTCCACCGACGCCATCCCGTCCCGAGTATCGCCTGACCATCCCTCATTTGCGCCTCTCCTTCCTCACGCTGCATCGTCGAGCGGGACAACCGCGTCGTCCGTCGCTCTGGCGGGCGGTTGTCGAGACACGAGCCCCGCCCCCGGATCGGCCCGGGCACCCGCGCTCCCGGACCCACCCCAAGTCCGGCTGCGATTCGAACGGCTCGTGCTGCCTCATTCTTCCACAATCACCTGTGGGCAGGCTGTGGATTGCCGAGGCCGCCGGCGTTGCGCGCCCGCGGGGCGGGGGGGAACGTGAGGCGCCGCGCTTCTGCCCGCGCCGCTCCGGCGGTTGGGTGGGTGGGCACGGTGGGGTGCCGTCCTTCTGCCCGAGACGCTCCGGCGATTGGTCGCGTGGCCGGGCGCATTGACGACCGGCGAGCACCGCACCCTTCCGCCTCCTGCCTCGCCTCCACGATTGGCCCGCCGGGCGTGGACGGGGCTGCTGGCCATCGTCATCTGCGCTCCCCTCGCGGCCCAGGAACCGGCTTCCGGGATTCGACCGCCGAGCAACGCGCGGATGGCGGAGCGCCTCGAGGCGCTGGCGGCGGCGCGGCTGGCCACGCTGGAGAACGACCGCGACAACGCGGCGCGGCTGGAGGCGCTCCGCGCCATGCCTCCGTTCACGGATCCGGGAGAGCAGTCGATCTACGAGGCGTCCGTCGCCGGAGAGCTGCTGCGCGGGGGCCGCACCGAGGAGGCGATCGTCGAGCTCGAACGGTTGCGCCGGCGTCTCGAGGTCGACCACCGCGCCGTGCCGAGCCACCTCCCCGCGTTCCCCACGGAGATGCGCCGTTCCCTCGCCATCGCGTACGCGAAGCTCGCGCAGGACGACAACTGCCTGCGGCGGAAGACGGCCGCCCGGTGCGCCGTCCCGGCCGACGAGGAGAGCGTTCACCCGACGCAGGAAGCGGCCCGCAAGGCAATCGCCCTGTACGGGGAGATGGCGGAGGAAGCGCCCGACGACATGGTCGTGCGCTGGATGCTGAACCTCGCCTACATGTGGGTCGGCGAGCACCCGGACGGCATCCGGCCGGAGTGGAGGATTCCCCGTTCGACGTACGGCTCGACCACGGGCGTCGCCCCGTTCGTCGACGTTGCGCCGAGGCTCGGCCTCGACATCGTGGGTGCCGCGGGCGGCAGCGTGATGGAGGACTTCGACGCGGACGGAGACCTCGACGTCCTGGCGTCGTCGTGGGGGTTGCGGGATCCGCTCCGCTACCTCCGCAACAACGGGGACGGCACGTTCGACGACGCGTCCCTCGAAGCGGGGCTGGAGGGAATCGTCGCCGGCTTGAATCTCTCCTCCGCCGACTACGACAACGACGGCTTGCCCGACGTCCTGCTGCTCCGAGGGGCGTGGACCCGGGATCCGGTTCCCAACTCCCTGCTCCGGAGCAACGGCGACGGAACGTTCACGGACGTGACCGAGGCCGCCGGGTTGCTGCGCGCCGCCCCGACCCAGACGGGCGTCTGGGGCGACCACGACAACGACGGGGACGTCGATCTCTTCCTCGGCAACGAGTCCCGGTCGGGCTCGACCTACCCGTCGGAGCTCTATTCCAACAACGGGGACGGAACCTTCACCGACGTCGCCGCGCAGGCCGGCGTACAGGTGACCGGGGTCGTCAAGGGCGCGGCCTGGGGCGACGTCGACAACGACGGTCGGCTGGACCTCTTCGTCTCCCGCCTCGGGGAGCCGAACCTGCTGTTCCGCAACGAAGGGCCGTCGCCGGATGGTCGGTGGCGATTCCGCGACATCACGGCGGCCGCCGGGGTCGCGGAGCCGCGGAACAGCTTCCCGACGTGGTTCTTCGACTACGACAACGACGGGTGGCTCGACCTCTTCGTGGCCGGCTATCGCACCTTCCTCGGCGACCTGGCGGCCGAGGCCCTCGGGCGCCCCCTCGCGGTCGGGCAGGGGTATCCCCTCCTCTATCGCAACCGGGGCGACGGCACGTTCGCCGATGTCACCGCCGCCGTGGGCCTTCGGACGATCATGCCGGTGATGGGCAGCAACTTCGGCGACCTGGACAACGACGGCTATCCCGAACTCTACCTCGGCACGGGAGCGCCGGGTCTGGAGATGCTCACGCCGAACCGGGTCTTCCGCAACGCCGGCGGCAAGCGGTTCGAGAACGTAGCGCCGGCGGGCGGCTTCGGGCACCTGCAGAAGGGGCACGCGGTGTCGTTCGGCGACATCGATCACGACGGAGACCAAGACGTCTACGTGGTGCTGGGCGGCTATTACGAAGGCGACGTATCGCGCAACGTCCTCATGCTGAACCCCGGCCACGGCAACGCCTGGATCACCCTGCGCCTGCGGGGCACGGCGTCCAACCGGCTGGCGATGGGCGCCCGAATCGCGGTTGCGGTGGCGACGCCGGACGGCGATCGCGTGGTTCACGCCGTGGCCGGAACGGGAGGCAGCTTCGGCGCGTCCACGCTCCAGCAGGAGATCGGGCTCGGTTCGGCAACGACGATTCGCGAACTGACGGTCGAGTGGCCGGGCAGCGGACGGCGCGACGTGTATCGCGAGGTCCCGATCAACCGCGTCGTCCTCGTGCGCGAGGGCGACGCAGCGGTGACGCCCGTTGCCGTCGATCCCCTCGACCTCGGCCCGTCGCCTTGAGCGGCACGCGGCACCCGTCCGCCACGCGCCACGGCCCCCGTCGTCCCTTCGGCGCGGGGGGGGCCGGGCGCACCCGCCACCACGCAGCGGGCGCGACCGGCCCTGTCGATCACTTGGGCGCGAGGGCCGCCGGCCTACGGGACCATGAAGCGCGCGATGCGGTCGTTGCCGCCGATGCCGCCGACCCAGATCTCGTCGCCGACCTGCAGGGCGACCGTGCCGAGCAGGAACAGGGCGTTCGACGGATAATTGACGATCTCCTCTGCCGCCAGGCTGTCGGGATCGACGACCGCCACGCGCGACGACACGCCGTCGCACTCGCCCTCGATCACGCACGCGAAGATGGCGTCCGGCGTCTCCCCGCGGTGCCCTGCGGCCAGCAGTGAGCCGTCCGGCGCGAAGCGCACATTGTCGACGTTGAATCCGACCTCGACGGAGTCGACCTGGACCGGCGTCTGACCGCGGGAAAGACGGATGAGCGACTGCGTGCCCCAGCCGCCGATGTAGAACCAGCGGCCGTCGGGGGAGGCGACGAGCCCGTTCGGGCCCGCCGTCGTGCTGCCCGGCACCTCGGACCAACCGGCCTCCGGTTGCCATTCCCAGAGCTGGCCCTCTTCGATGTTGAAGTTGGTCACGCCGAAGCCGCCGCCGGGAAGCGCAGCCACGGAGTTCAGGCTTACGCCCTCGGGCGCCACCGCGCAGCCGACCCAGGTGAGGGCCGGCGGCGCCCCGGAGGCGTCGAGCTCGAACACCTCGACCGATTCGCGAGCCCCGTGACGAACGACGTACAACGTGTGCACGCCGCCGTCGCCCGCGCGCAGGCTCAGCCCGTGCGGGCGGAAGGCCGTCGTCACCGGCCCCGGACAGGCCCCGTAGGTCGCGGTGTCGTGCCGCGGCTCGGAGGTCTCCACCGGGTAGACGCGCCCCGACGTGTGGTCGCGGCTGTCGGTCACGCTGAGGTAGCCGTCGTCCTCCATGCTGGAGACGACGACCCACGGCGTCTCCGGCACGGCGACCAGATCCTCCGGGCTGATCGGCCCGCAGACGAACTCGACGTCGCCGTCCGGCTCGCATTGGGCCGCAGCGGGGGCCGCTCCTCCGACGAGAGCCGTGACAGCGAAGAGCGAAACGGTTGCGATTCGCACGCGCATCTTCATCCAGTGCCTCCCTACTGCTCCGCGTCCGCGGCGCGCGCGCCCGACAGGGCGTTGACCATCCCGTAGTTGCCCTCGTGGCAGGCGGACTCGCAGACCCGCATCGCCGCGCCCGCCGCCGCGTGTCGTGCCCCCCCCCGCCGGGGCCCCCCGGGGGGGGCGGGCCCCCTCAAAGCCCGGCATCGCCGACGCCCGCATCGGAACCGCCGCCGTGAACGGCCGCGTGAAAGTGGCGGGGTCGTCGACCGTGTACTCGTAGAGCAGCGTGTCCTCCGCGACCCGGGTGAACCGCTCGGTGAGCCGCAGGGTCGAGCCGGTGCCGAGCGCGGTCAGCGCCGACGGGTCGAAGCTGGCCGTCCGGTCGCTGAAGTTGCGGCTCTCGACGACCAGGGTGTCACCTTCCCAACTCCCGCGCGCGTCGCCCGTCCAGTGCCGGATGGCATCCGGCATGTGCGGCCGGCCGTCGAGCGGCACGATCCGCGCGTCGTGCACCATCTCGTTGAGGATGACGACGTAGTCCTCGGTCTGGAAGAGCTGCATGTTGTTGTTGTAGGCGCTCGGCATCATCGGCGGCCCGGAGTTGAACCCGAGGATGCACCGCTCTGCGAGCCCGCGATCCTCCGGACCGTCGGCGCCGATGCCGGCCGAGCGGAGGCGCACCGGGCGCTCGCCCGGCAGGTCGACGTCGAGCGAACCGTCGTGGCGCAGCGCGCCTTCCACGACGTCCGGCAGCCGTCCGTCGGGCGGGTCGACGATCAGCGACGACCGCCGGTCGTCGGTGACCGTCGTTCCGAAGTCGAGCCAGAAGGCGTTGTAGGCCCCGACGCTGCCCTCCGGCGGCTGCGCGTCGGCAGCCCGCTGGAACGCGGTGGCCCCGAACTCGACCGCCGCCGCTTCCTCGTCCGTCAACGTCGCGCGTTCGGCCAGCGCCTCCGGACGCTCGAGCGGCGTGGCGGTCCGGAAGTCCCAGACCCCCTGCAGATCCGGCCGGCCGTCCGGCAGCCGGGGCGGCTCCCACTCCGCGGCGGGAGCCTGGGCGCCGGCCACTCCCGGCGCGAGAAGACCGGCGACAACGACTGCCGCCGTCAACACCAAATGTCTGCGGTTCACGTCCACGCTCCTTTGTCCTGTGCGGGCGCCGGTTCTGAACGCCGCCCCTCCGTTGCCTTCCTGGTGCGGTTCCGAACTCAGTACGCGTCGTAGCCTTCCGTCAGCTCGATGCGGACGCCGGACGGGTCGGTCAGGAAGGCAATCTTGAGCGCAATGCTCTCGATCTCGCGGTAGCCGATGTCGAACTCGATTCCCATCGCCGTCAGCTTCTCGCAGAACGCCTCGAGGTCGTCGACCTCGAACCCGATGTGGTCGAGGGCGCGACCCGCGGTAGGCGCGGGCTCATCGACGCGGCCGCCGCCGAAGCTCATGTTCATCCCCGGCACATCGGTCGTCGTCTCGATCCGGCCCCGCGGCCGGACCTCGAGCGAGAACACCTTCGTGTACCACTCGAGCAGCTCCTCGTAGCCGGGCGTGAAGAAATGGATGTGGTAGCCGGCCACCGGGACGTGCAGCGAGGGATCCTCCTGGAGCTCGACCCAGACCCCGTCGGGCGCCATCACGTAGGCGTTCGGCATTCCCTCCGCTCCGATGAACTCCGGGCCGACCTCCATCCCGGCCTCGCGCCAGCGCGCGACGAAAGCCGCCGTGTCGCGCACCTTGAAGCCGAAGTGATCGAGCACCGAGCCCTGCATCGGTCCGGTCGGCTCCCGTTCCGTCAGCGCAATCAGGAAGTTCGGCAGCCGGACCGCCGTCAGCGGCCCCTTCTCGACCACGACGCCGCCGAAGTAGTCGACCCACAGCTTCTTGTGCACCTCGATGTCGGACACGTTCAGGTGCACGTGGCCGTACGTGATGCCGCTATCGTTGGGCACCGCGAGCTGCGCCGACACGGGCGCCGCGAGCGCGAAGAGAACGATGACGAGGGCGGTCGACAGCACCTTCATGGCTACTTCTCCTCCGAGTACGGCGACCCGGTTATCTGGAACGGGCGATGGAGTCGAGCCACCTCGTCGGAGGCGCGCAGGACGAGCGCGCGTGCGACGTACCGGCCCGGCGGAAGGTGATCGACCGCCACCGAGGCGGAAACGAATCGCCGAGAGGTCTCGGTCGGGCCGCCGAGGACGGCGTCCGCGGAGGCTCGCGCCGGCCCGGATTCGTCGTCGGCCACCTCGACCACGACGCGCATCTGATCGAACACCGGCGGTCCCTCGGCGTACAGCTCCGTGTACGCGAGCAACCATCCGCTCGACACCCGCGCTTCGACCGGGGTCCGGAACGCACCCGGCGAGGAGGGTCTCTCGGCCAGCGTGAGGTCGCCGACCGCCAGCGGTCGGTCCGACCGCGGCTCGGCCCGGAGCGGATGCTGCACACTGCCCCGCTGCCCCGCGCCGTCGACCACGGCGATCCGCAGCGTGTAGTCGCCCGGGCCGACGACCATCGGAACGGAGTACCTGCGCACCGGTCCGGCCGCTGTCACGGCCAGCGCGGCGGGGATGCTCCGCTTACCCGTCGCGACCACCGTCCCTTCCGGGTTGCGCAGGGCGAAGGCCACGGTCAGATCGGACGCGATGTCCACCTCGCCCCCGACCTCCGCGGCGACCGTGACCCGCACCGACTCGTCGCCCGCGTCCGGATAGGTATAGGTCGCCACTCGCACCGGCAAGTCGGTCGTGACCACCGGGGACCGCAACATCCGCGCCAGGTGATCGTCGACGCTCTGCGTGTCCCGTTCCGACTCGAAGCTCACCTCTCGCCGCGCACGCACGCGCGCACCCTCGCGCCGCACCGACACGTCGATCGAGCGCCGCTCCTCGTTCCGATCCTCGGGGCGCGCTTCCACGCCCAGCAGGTAGTAGCCCGACAGCTCCCGCTCCAGTCGTTCGAAGATCGGGCCGGGGTTGTAATGGGCGCGCATGAGCTCCCCGCGCGCGACCGCGGTGACCGCCTGCAGCCCTGCCTCCCGCATGCGGTCGTCCTCCTGAGGCGAGGGCGGCCGCGACTGCTCGGTCGTATCGATCTGCGGTGCGTCGACCCTGATCGCGTACACCGTCGTGCGGGAGGCGGCGGCGAGCTCCTCGATCTCGGCAAGGAACGCCGCCTCGCGACCGACCACCAGCCCGCCCGCGATCCATACCAGGGCCTTGGGCCCCTCGTAGTCGCTCAACGCCCGCAGGATGGCCTCGAGCCCACGGCGCGTATTCAGCGCGTGGAATCTCTCCTCCTCCACGATGGACCGGGCCTCCACGATCACCCGGCTCGCGCAGCCGAAGTCCTGGACGAGGGGCTCTCCGCACTCCCGCGTGGTCACCCTCTCCTGCGTGTCGGTATCGCGGTACTCGCTGATCTGGAACGCCTCGAACAGGCCCATGTTGAGGTCGCGGCGCACCCGCTCGCCCCGACCCGCCATGCCGACGACCTCCCGGCGGACGCGGTCGAGATCCGATGTGAAGTCGATGTGCTGTCCGGTCGGGAGGGCCATGAGAGCGACCCGATCGAGGGGCGTCAACTGGTCGACGAACTCGCCGGCGGCGCGCATCACGTGGCGCCCCTCCCCGAAATGGATGCTCTCCTCGTCGACCGCGATGACGATCAGGCGACCGCGCCGCTGTTCGGTGTTCGAAGTGAAGAAGATCGGCTGCGACTCGAGTGGCGGCGGGAGGCTCTCCTGCGGCGGTCGCAGCCAGATGAACTGCGCCTGAAGGACGCGGCGTCGATCCCCGTCGACGCGGACGGTGAACTCGGACGCGTCGACGTCCGGGATCGGGTGACCGTCGTCGTCGATGACGGTGACGTCGACCTCGATGACGTCGACGCCGCTGCGGAACGTCGGCCGCTGCTGCGGCGGTTGCGCCGAGACCGCGGCGGTCGCAACGACGACCACCAGGACGACCAAAAGACCGTACGAGGCGAGCTGTCGACGGCGCATGTCCCCCACTTCCCCGCTCACTCTACCACCGAACGAGCGCGCCCCCACGAGCGCGTCGGGAGCAGGTCCGGTGCGCGAGGAAGTGGCGCGCCCGCAACGCGATTCGCGCAGCGGGAGTCGAGAGCGGGGTGGCTCGGCCGTGCGTCAGGCCGGCAGCGGCGGCATGCGCGGTCCGGGCGTCGAGAACGTCATCCCGGTGATCGCCTTGACGCTGCGGTTGCCGTAGCGGAACGGGACAATCAACCGGAGCGGCGCGCCGTGCTGCGGCGGGATCGGCTCATCGTTCATGAGCCACGCCAGCATCACCTGCGGGTGCCGGAGCGTCGTCATCGGCTCGTCCGCGTAGAAGCGGTCGGAGGCGACGAAGCGACAGTAGTGCACTTCCGGAATGAGCCCGAGCATGTCGGCGACATCGCTGAAGCGCACGCCGGTCCACTTGACGATGCCGCGCGGATTGGGCGCGCCGCATTGCAGCAGGTACGTGCCGGACACCCGCGGCAGCGGCTCGAGGTCGGCGAAGCGCATCGTGCCGGAGAGCCGGCCGAGTCCCCGCGTGTCGACCCGGACGCGAAGCGAGCGGTAGTCGAAGTCAATCTGCGGCGTGCGCCGCCCCTCGGTGCGCCACAGCACGGGATCGCTGATCGGACCGGCAGAGCCCTCCGGATGCTCCGGCGCCGAGCCGTCGTCGTTCAATGGCAGCGGCGCAGGGAAACCCTCCCGCAACGGCCGCTCCACGAGCCGGTCCGGCCAATCGTCCTGCCCGGCAGTCGCCGCCGCGGCCAGGCTTCGGGGCCCGACCACGCCGAGCGTCATCCCCGCCACTGTCGACCCCGATACGACCATCGCCCGTCGTCGCGACATCTTCATCGGTGCCCCCTTTTGACGTTGCCCGCGCCGACGCCCTCCGCGCGGCGCGAGTCCCGAACCGGGATCGATTATACGCGTCGGCGTCGGGGCGCCGTCGACTATGCTAGGAGTCGGCGCCGCAGAACGGTGCAGACTCCTGGCAGGCGTGGCTGGGCGCCGAGCGGAGCGGAGCCGTCAGGCGACGAATGGCGGGCGAGGAGTCCTGCAAGGTTGGTTGGGACGGCCGCCGGGTCCGGGCCGTCCGGGAGGCGAGCGATGGCGATCGAAGCCCGGACCGCCGGGCGACAGCTCGGCGGAGTCCTGCTGGCAATGACCTTGGCCACGCCGGCGACGTCCGACGCCGCGGAGCGGGGGCGGGCGGCCGAACCGGCAGTAGAAGCGCAGCCCGATTCCTCCCCGGCGGCGGAAATCCCCGCATTCCGCGTCGATCCCTTCTGGCCGCGCGAGCTCCCGAACGACTGGATCCTGGGGCAGGCCTCCGGCGTGGCGGTCGACGCTCGCGATCACGTCTGGCTGCTGCACCGCCCGCGCACGCTCGACGCCCGGCAGCGCGGGGAGCACGGCATGTGCTGCGTCCCGGCGCCGCCGGTCATCGAGTTCGCGCCCGACGGCACGGTCGTGCGCGCCTGGGGCGGTCCCGGCGAGGGGTACGAGTGGCCGGAGAGCGAGCACGGCATCCACATCGACCACCAGGGACACGTCTGGATCGGCGGGGAAGCCGCCGGCGAGTTCCTGCTGCAGATCGCCCGCGCCGGGGCGAGCGGCGGCAGCAACGACACCGCGAACCTCGGGCGCCCGGCCGGCATCCGCGTCGACCCCGGCGCCAACGAGGTCTACGTGGCCGACGGCTACGGCAACCGGCGCGTCATCGTCTTCGATGCGGAGAGCGGTGACTACAAGCGGCACTGGGGCGCCTACGGGGAACGTCCGGACGACGCCGAGCTGCCGCCCTACGATCCCGCCGCCGACCCGATCCGCCACTACCGGAGCCCGGTGCACGACGTAGCCCTCTCGAGCGACGGCCTCGTCTACGTCGCGGACCGGACGAACGACCGGCTCCAGGTGTTCCGCAAGGACGGGAGCTTCGTGCGCGAGGCGTTCGTCCGTCCGGCGACCCTCGGCAGCGGCTCGGTCTCCGGGGTGACGCTGTCGGTCGATCCGGCGCAGCGCTGGCTGTTCATCCCGGACGGCACGAACAACGTGGTCTGGATCGTCGACCGCGAATCGCTGACGGTCGCCGGCCGCTTCGGCCGCATGGGCAAGTACGCCGGCCAGTTCTACCGGCTGCACAACCTGGCCATCGACTCGCGCGGCAACCTCTACACGACCGAGGTCAACGTCGGGCAGCGGATCCAGAAGTTCGAGCGGGTCGCTGAATAGGAGTCCGCGGCGCAGGGCGGTCTACTCCGCGTCCTCGGCGTCCCGGGCGCCCGCGGCGTCCCTGGCCTCCCCGGCGCGCTCGGCGTCCCTGGCGTTCTTGGCGTCCTGGTCCTCTTGCCGCTCGCGATCGAGCCGCGCGAAGAACCAGAGGACGAAGGCCCCAAAACCGAGCACGACGCATACGAACGCCGCCACGGCGGTGAGGCCGAAGCTGGTGCCGAACTCCATGGCGTCCACTATGCTACTCGCAACGACACGCTGATGAGCCATCCGAGTGCGACCGCCCGCTTCTACGTCGGCCAGATCGTGCATCACCTGCGGTTCGGCTACCGGGGCGTGGTCTTCGACGCCGATCCGACCTTCCAGGGCACCGACGATTGGTACGAAACGGTCGCCCGTTCGCGTCCGCCGAAGGACCAACCGTGGTACCACGTCCTGGTCGATGGTGGGCAGCACGCGACGTACGTCGCCGAGCGCCACCTGGAACCGGACGACAGCGGAGATCCGGTCCGGCATCCGCTGGTCGCGGTGTTGTGCGGCGGCTACCGCGACGGCCGCTACCTGCCCCGCGGCGAGGTGCAGTAGCCCGACCCCTCCGGGGCCGACTGACCGATGTCCCCCGCCCGCCGCCGTTCCCATCCGACGACACGCCGCTCGGGACCGACCGCCACCGCGCGCAGCAGCCGCTCCGGTGCGCGACCGCCGACATCCGCCGGTCGTGGCAGCTCAGCGAACGTGCCCGCGCCGACCGGGCCCGGGGGCGCGTCCCGACCGCAAGACGGAGGGCGGACCTTCACCGTTCCCCTCATCCTGACGCTGGCGCTGCTGCTCGTGTCGTTCGTCCCTCGCGCGCAGGCGAATGCCGTCCTCGCTCAGTCGGTGCAGGGCGCGGCCCTGGCGCTCCTGGCCTGGCAGGCCGTGCTCTTCGCGTGGCTCCGCCGCCGAGGCGCCGCCCGGATGCTCGAGACGGCGCTGCGGCCGCAGCACTACGTGCAGGCCGCGGTGCAGCTCTCCGTCTTCGCCTACTGGGGCTGGTACTGGCCGCCGGTCTACGAGCACGCGTGGCTGCTGGTCGCCCAGCTCCTCTTTGCCTACGCCTTCGACCTGCTGCTCGCGTGGTCGCGTCGGGAACGGTACACGCTGGGGTTCGGCCCGTTCCCGATCATCTTCAGCACGAACCTGTTCCTCTGGTTCCGCGACGACTGGTTCCACCTGCAGTTCCTGATGATCGCGGTCGGCTTCCTCGGCAAGGAGTTCGTGCGCTGGGAACGGGACGGCCGGCGCGTCCACATCTTCAACCCGTCCGCGTTCTCGCTCGGGCTCTTCTCGGTGGCGCTCATCGCGACCGGCACGACGGCGCTGACGTGGGGCGAGGAGATAGCGACGACGCTGACGCTCGCCCCGCGCATCTACCTCTTCCTCTTCCTCGCCGGCCTGGTCGTCATGTACCGCTTCGCGATCACGCTCGTGGCCGGATCGGCGGCGGTCGTCCTCTTCGGACTGAGCGCGCTCTACGCGGCGGCGACCGGCGTCCCCTACTTCGTCGACTCGGAGATCCCGACCGCCGTCTTCCTCGGCCTGCACCTGCTGGTGACCGATCCGTCCACGTCACCGCGCAGGCCCATCGGGAAGGCGATCTTCGGCGTGCTGTACGGCGCCGGCGTCTTCGTGCTCTACGCGCTGCTCGGTGCGCTCGGCGTGCCCACCTTCTACGACAAGCTGCTCTCGGTGCCGCTGCTCAACCTGTGCGTGCCGTGGATCGACCGTCTCGCGGGTGCGCTCCAGGCGCGCGCCCCGTTCGCCCGCGCCGGGGAGCAGATGGCCCGGCCGCGCGCCAATCTCGTGCAGATGGCGGTCTGGGTGCTCTTCTTCGCGGCGATGACCGGTCTCGGAGCGACCGACGGGCGGCACCGCGGCGACACGATACCGTTCTGGCAACAGGCATGCGGGGACGGGAACCCGCGGGCGTGCGAGCGGCTGATCGGCATCGAGGCTTCGTACTGCGCGGACGCCTCGGCCTGGGCCTGCAACGAGCTCGGGCGACACTACACGAGCGGCGCCATCGCCGACGCCGACCCGGCCCCGGCCCTCGACTACTTCGCCCGGGCCTGCGAGCTGCGCTTCCGGCCGGCGTGCCTCAATCTGCTGGAGCCGGGGCGGACCCTGGCGGCACCGCCCAAAACGCTCGACCTGCGGCTCCTCCTCCGGGAGGGAGGGAGCAACCTGATGGAGATGTCGGAGCCGGACCTCCGCGCACGGGCGTGCGAGCACGGCTGGAGCTTCGCGTGCTGACGGCGGGACGCTTGCGGCTGTCGCGCCGCGCGGGCTCGTGGCGTGCGGGCTCGTGGCGCGCGGCATCGTGGCGCGCAGCCTCGCGTGGCGCGGGCTCGAGTCGCTCGGCCTCCCGGCCCCCCGCGCTCGCGTCGCTCGGCCTCGCGGCGCGCAGCGCGGGTCGCGCTCCCCCTCACCCTGGCGGTGGGCGCCTGTCAGCCACCCCAGAGGGACGGTTCGTCGGTCTTTCGGCTGCCGCCCCTCCCGGAGACGCTCGACGGCTTTCGCGCCGACGCCTGG
>MKWU01000846.1_pt1 | contig 57018 bp, 36 predicted proteins | sample 809101 | NCBI WGS metagenome assembly MKWU01 (sample SAMN05860141, study PRJNA318959) | sponge metagenome | host: Aplysina aerophoba | place: Slovenia: Piran, Adriatic Sea, Gulf of Piran | collected 2013-05-07 | reverse complement strand
GCCATGCTCTCTTCGGTCACCGTGGTGCTCTCCTCTGCTGTTTGGTTTTCGTTCATCAACAGCTTATCGGAGACCCCGGTGACCTTTTTCATCACCTTGGAATTACACCACTCGGTGGGACACTACCTCCGACCCTGTGACAACGAGCACATATAGGTGGTCTCTTTGATCAATCTGGCGGCCCGCGCGGACCGCTCGAAGGTAGTTCGGAGCGGTAGCCGCGTTCCGGCCGGTAGTTTGTCCTGGGTGGCTTGTTGTAGGATCCGGGAACCTGCATTGCCAGCGGTAGGGTCTGTGCAGGGTAGGCCGTGGTTGATGGGGATGCCAGGACGTTGACATGCGTCGGTGACGAATTGCGGTTCGAGGCAGGATGCAGGCGTGTCGAGTCCCGTAGCGGGTAGCGACGCTGAAGAACGGCGCCTTCGGGTGCCATTCATGATTTCGGGGGCACCCAGTGGAGTGCACCGCGGCCGGTCGAGATTCGTACATCGAATTGGCTACTACTTCTGACTGCGGGGTGGGCAAGCCACTGCCGGCCATTTCGACCACGCCCTCGCAACGTTGGATGCCGAACCAGCGTCCAGCGCCTACGTCGGAGACTCGCTGCAATGGGACATCGGCGGCGCCAACCGAGTCGGCATATTCTCCATCTGGCTTAACCGATCCGGTGCACAGCGTAGCGTCGGCGACCCCATCCCGCGCGGGCCGAAATCTCCTCTCTCCACGAGCTTCCCGAGTTGCTCAGCCAGGCCGACGCGTGAAAATCAGCCGACCCGTCAGGGGATCCCGAGCCTCCGCTCAATTTCACCGCTCGGGCGACCGTCGCACAGCGTCCGATAAGCTGCCATCTGTCGAGCCACGGCGGTCATCGCAACTCCCGCATTATCGCGCCAACTGCTTCTGCCGAATCGGCCACGTTGAACGGGAAACAGGTCATCTCCAAATCGTGATCTTCGACGAATCGGAAATGGAGCGTCTCGCGAAACGCCGTCGTCCTTGGATAGACGAGGACGACACGCCGGCAGCCATATCGCTTCCCGTAGGCGAATAGCTGGTATGCGTCGTCCTGACTGACTCCATGGTTCGCAGCGTCGGGATCGAGACGCTTCCACTTCGCGTCTAGGATGAACCGAGCTTGCCCGCATTCCATCAGGATGATGTCCGGCTTCAGCCGAAAGGCTTCCTTACCGGCGCCGTCCGTCGCCAGATGCCGCATCGGTCCCTGGGCGCGCACCGTGAATCGCCGCTGGTGACAACGGAGAGCGGCGGTGACGAAGTCCTCGAACACTTCCTCCATCGGAAACAGCAGCGCGCGATTGACATGCGGACCGACGAAGGTGCCGAGCCCGTGGCCGAACAGAAACAGCCCGACCCATGGCATCACGGCGTCGTAGTGTCGCATCGAGCGGTCGACTCGATGCCGCGCCCAGTCGTCGTCCAGGTTCGTCGAAGGCGGCACCTCGGAGAAGACGATGCACAACTGGTGAACCCGCTGCCGGTTCTCGGGATGACGCACGACACCCATGAGCCGCCGCAACGCAAGGTGGATCAGACGGTTCGCCGGCCGGTCCGCAGTAAACTCATCGTAGCCAACGTAGAACCGGGAGCGGTCGATCAGGTTCTCGCGAACGTGTGGCTGGAACAGGATCCGTCCACGCAGGCAAGTGAGATTCGCCTCCCGCGTACGGTACACACGGGCGAGGCCGCGCTGGGTCAGCAGGACGACGCTCGCCAGGAACAGATGGACAAATGCCTCGAACATGTCCATGCGGCGGATCGCTCGGATGCCGGCACTGTCAAGCCGGGCTTCACCGAGACCGCGCCAATCCCGCAGCATGGCCAGAAAGACACGCCGAGTGTCTTCCTCCTCGCTTGCCACGGCATCGGGATCGCCGTCCGTCTCTCGTGGCGGAGTCCCTGCCGGCCCTTCTTTTTGGTGTCTCCCGCCGCTTGTCAGATCAACCTTCGGCAGGATTTCGATCACGGTCCCACGGCGTGTTTCGATGATCCCAACGTAGTTCTGTGCGTGGAGGCGACCGTTCCGTAAAGCGAAGACAGCCTGGCGCTGACTCCGTTCGTCGGTCGATTGCGCGAGTGCGAATCTCTCCAGATCACGCTGTTCGTCCTCACGCAATCCGTTGAGCGGCTCGTACTCTCGAACGACCAGCGCGCGTGACACGGTGTGTCGTGACCCCGGCGGCGCGGCGGTGATGGAGCCTCCGTCGGATGGATGTCGCGCTGGCGTCACTCCGGCACGCTTCGCTCAGGGTCGGCTCGGGCCGCGCTGCCGCCCTCCGTCTTCGTCTCGTAGATCGCCCGGTACGCCATCGGAGAGGCCCACCGACTGTCGCTCGCGGGCTGCAGGTCGTACACGGCCCGGCTGGCATCCACCAGGTCTAATCTGGCCAGCTCCTCCGGTGGGTCAGACTTCCGGACGAACCCATTGTTGTTCAGAACCGCACGGATCTTCTCCCAGTCGTCGTAGAAGTACTCCTGCAGCAGTGGCATGACTCGGGTCCGGAACCTGCTCGCAAGCAACTCCACAGTACCCACCCCAAGGAAGTAGGTGTGTCCGATCTGGTGCTCCCGATCCAGCAATACGCAAATGCGACGATTCATCGCGGCCAGAAGTTTGCTGCAATCGACGCCGTCCACGTCCGCGCTGAGTCCTGGATGGGACGGATCCGGCATCATTTCCTCAAACACGAACCGGCGTCGCAGTGCAGTGTCCAGCAGGGCGATGGATCGGTCTGCGGTGTTCATCGTCCCGACGACGTGCAGGTTCGCCGGCACGCCAAATTCCGTCTTAGAGCCGGGCAGTGTCACCCGCGCCTCGTCGGCTTGGCCGATCCGCTTTGAATCTTCGATAAGGGTGATCAGCTCGCCGAAGATTCGGGCAATGTTGCCGCGGTTGATTTCGTCGATAACCAGGACATAGCGCCGGTCCGGTTCCAGCGCGGCGCGCGCCGCAATGCGCCGGAACACGCCGCGCGACAACTCATATCGGACTTCTCCGACATCTCCAGGGTTGGCCCGGGGCTCCGCACCGGCGCGCGCGCCGTCTGCCAGGACGGGCCGGATACCTTCAACAAAGTCCTCGTAGGTGGTGTTCTGGTGAAACGTCACCATCTCGATCCGTCCGGCGCCTCGATGCTCGTCGAACCGGCGCTTGACGGTAACGCGGTCCTCCTCCGCCACCTCGCTGACTTCCCGGTTCTCGACAACCGCCATCGCGTAGGTGACGGTATGCCATGTCTTCCCGGTTCCGGGCGGACCGTAGAGGATCGTATTCAGGGCGTGCGAGGGTGGACGCGGGTCTACGGGCGGAGGCGATGACTTGGGCTGGCGAAGATTCCAAACAATTGATTGAGCTTCCAGCCTAGTACTCGGTTTCGCCATTCCCCGGCTCCGGGCTTTTTCGAGTAATCGATCAAGGAATTCCAGGGCGTGTTCGTACTCGCCTCCTACATCGGTGGCTGACGGGGAGAAGGCGCTCTCGGGCAATTTGGAACTGAATGAGCGAACTCGGTCGCCGAGTGTTTGATCGTCTTCGGCCCACAGCTCTGACAATGCACCATGTGCAGCATCCAGATCGCCTCCGATCCAATCTAGGAGTTTCCGGCGATTTACCCAGTGAACAAGATTGTTTTGCTTGTGTCGTATTGCTTCTTCCACCAGCCTCTGCCAGTTCCGTCCACTACCCATCAAAGCCCCGCGTGCTCTCGACAACGCCTTCCCAAGCTCGATCTTGTACCGCTCTTCCCGGTCAATCTCCTCGTACCGCTCCCTCGCCGTTGCGAGGTATGCGTCCCATAGTGCATCGCTCATTCGCACAGAATCCACGGGGCCTGCTCGGGCCCTTTGTCGAACACTCGGGCCACTGCTCTGCCCGTGCGTGTCGTGCCATGTTTGCCCCGCTCCCAGTTGCCGATCGTTTCGTGCGGCACGTCGATGCGAAACGTCAGATCCACCTGAGTCATTCCTCGCCGGTGTCATACGCGGCGAGCATTCCGCGCCACTTCTCGGACTGCCTCAGAATCGTCTCCTGCCGATGCAAGGCGAAGTCCCTCTCAGTAGTGCTGTCGAGCGTCGCATGGTCGGCCCGCTCTCGCGGCCAGCTCTGCGGTTGTCGGTATAAATCGGAACATCCAGTGTGCTCATTCTCGCGTCACCTTGCTGATAGCCATGGGAGCAGAGTTGATCGACATCGGCCGTGTCTCGTGCCTGAGGTCTGACATGCAGCCCGCTGTGGCAGACATCCAAGCGGCAATGACGGCTTCGAGTAGGTCTCATGCTCCGTCATTCAGACTTCACCTTGTACCATGGATTCCCTGTTTCACGATATTCTACCACGATTCTCGAAACGCTACACGGCCTACAGTCGACCACCTCTGCGTTTTCGATGTCGAAAATAGCAATATTGTGCCCATCACCAAATTGGCTCCCATAGATTACCGCATCGTACCCAGCATCCCGGAATAACTCAGAGAGTACTTGCGTAGGGACGTATGCACCGGTGCTATCTTCCAACGACACCGGCAGTGAAAACGCGTTGTCTACGGAAGTCCACGCTGCCCGCTCCTTGGTTTCAGCATCGATCGGCGTATCTCCGCACCACGTGAGGTTTCTCATGGATGACGCGCCGTGCCGAACGGACAAATCGATTGCGGTGAGATCGCGAATCACCTTCAATCGAGCCAGTGAAATATCTGTTCCGATCCAAGGACGTACTTCCGAAATAGCCGTCTGTTTTCCAGTCGCGACGTATAGTACCGGTATCCCTGCCGGGTTGGCTCTTCCTTCCCGCGCCGCGTCCGACCGAGGTTTCATTCGCTCTTCGAGAAAACCAACGGGCATTTCATCATATTGTTTGCCCTCGGGATCATCCCGCGGATGATACTCAATACCAATCTGGGCGCGCCAAACGATCGAATCGATTGGTATCTTTGACTCTCGCTCATACCGGGTACTTAGAATTGCACTCAGGAACTGACGAGTGTCATGTCCCCAAACGTAACGTCGTTTCTCTTTCACGTCATGCGCGAAGTCCTGATAGCTCGTCCACGAGCGGAACTCTCGCTTTCGCCGATCAGTCGCGTCCGTATCCATCGCTGTAGGTGGTCCGTGTCCACATCGGTTCATCCTATCATCAAGGTCATAACGAGTTATACCTCCAGAATGCCCTTAAGGTTTCGACTTGGCAACTAGGTTGTGGGCTCCCGGGAGTCCACTGTTCAAGCCCCCGGGTCTCTGTCGACCACGGTCGAAATATCCTGACCGACGCGTTGCAGGTCGGATCACCCCTCGGCGGGGACACGCCACCCGATCCACGACGCGCTGGCCGCCGGCGACGCGGCCGCCGTGGAACGGCTGCTAGGCGCGGATCGGCGGCTCGCCAACCGCGGCGACCACCTGGGGGCGGCGCCCGTTGCACTACGCCGTGGCAGCAGGCCGCCGCTGACCTGTGGCCCTGCTGCTCGATGCCGGAGCCGACATCAACGCACTCGGCTTTGGCGGCGACGACCATACCGGCGGTAGCGGCTCCCGGCCCGCGGAGTTCGCCTTGTGGCACATCCCTATTGGGGACAGCGCAACGACCTTGCCATGGCGCGCCACCTGCTCGTTCGCGGCTCCGAGTACTCGGTCACGATGGCCGCCGCCCTGGGAGATGAGATGCGCGTAAAGACCTTGTTGGGAGGCGGTCGGGAGTCGGCCAACCAGCCGGAGGCGTGCGGCAAGCGCCCGCTTGTCGTCCGCAGGCGAACGGGGCCACGGGCGCATCGTGCGGTTGCTGCTGGAGCCCGGCGCGGATCCGAACCTTCCCGAGGGCACGAACTGCCCACGCGGCTTCGCCCTGTGGTCCGCCGCCCGGCACAATCGCCGCGAGATTGCCGAACGGACCTATCGCGCCTTCATCGCCGAGACTGTTGGTCGTCATAATGCTCGCCACCGAGCCCGTATTGCCGACGAACGGGCCATGCTCGAGCGGTTGCGGTGCAGCGAGGGCTTCGGGTGGAGCCCGTCCAGGCAACCCAACTCGGGCTTCACCGCACGCAAGGTGCTCTACCTCTCGGTGACGTCACGGCTGATAGGTCGCACCCTGCGTGTCCATCTGTAAGATGGTCGTCTGGTGGTTGTTGCTCGGTTCCCCCCACAGATGTCCCTGCGCCGCGGTCGCCCACAGCGATGGGCGCCGTGGCCACATGGTCAGCTATCACCATCTCATCCATACCCTGCGCCGCAAGCCCCCTTGTCGACACACCGCCGACGTCGGCGGTCCCTTGCCGTCCTCGGCCCCAATTGGTTATCCTTTTTGTTCTCGTGGCGCGGCATGGCCGGGCATGGCTTGGAGAGGCAAGGCGAGGCAGGGATAACGACTCGGCGGCGACCGCCGGGCCGTTTGCGCGTATCGCAGCGGCGAAGTCTTGGTGTTGGCAACCTCTGATCGGTAGGCCGTCGTGTTTCTGCTGCCCGGCGCCGATGTCCGGCAGTAGCTCTGGCGAGTGATGCTCCCGAATACGCTGCCAAGGAGCCTTGACGAGTTAGAGCACTGCCTGCCCGCCGAGCGTTCGTGTTAAATTCGCGGCGGATCGGATCGTTGGCAAGCGACGGATGCTGGACGGTAGCGCGCGGCGGCGCTGAATCAGTCAAAGCGTGGCTCGCTGATCTCGGTCGGCATCCGCTGGACGTGAGTGGAGAACGAAGGGGAGTTGCATGAGGAGGTTGCTACGTACTGCAATGCTGGTACATTGCTGAGCGGCTGCGATGGGTCCTGCCATACGGCCGCCGACGCCTTCGCGACGAGTTTCAGCACGGTGGAATACGAATCAGGGCGTTGCCTCCGACGACGAAAAAAACGGACTGGTCACGAATTTTTGCGCGACCGCTGCGACGGACATCGAGCACACCGTTGCGTTAGCGGAGGCATACGACAGCCGGATTGTGAACAGTCGCCGACGGAACATCGCCGGCGACTTGCACAGCCTTACGATCTCGGATCCAACCGTGAACCTCTCGCAGAAAGGCGCGCGGGATGCCGCATGGTTCGCCGAACGGGTGATCTAGGTGGAGGTCGAGTATGCGCTGACGGTCGATCTAGACGAGCGGGACGCGCTGGAGGCACTGCTAGCGGGCGGAGGAGGAAGACTGAGTTGCGATGGCTAACGAGGCAATTCGCCTCGCACCCGGTATTCTTCCTATCGCGTGGCGCGTATGTTGTGTCATCTAATTCGTATCACTCCCGTTCCCATTTGTCATTGCCATCCAATATCAAACTAGGGCTTCCGGGCGCGGCGGAACGAGCGTATTGGCTAGATGCCTTCCTGAAGAATGAGTGCGTCATTTCGCGAGGGAGACATAACCGAACCCTGCCATGAGCGTTAGACACTCGACGATTGAGCACTATAGACAAAAATAGGTCGCTGCCGGAGCAGCGTCGTTCACTCCTCGATTCGACGTTGCTTGAAGCGGGACGATTCCCCGCGAGCGAGCTTGCGGAGTTAGCCGCACGTGAGGGCCGCAGACCGCGGCCCATCTACACGGCGCACAAATGGTTTGCTCGGCGCCTAGGATGCGTCATCCGTGCACTCCTCGTCGGAGGTACCGCTGATCCTACCGACGACTTCTGGCGTTTGTACTACAGTGCCTCCGACCTTCGTGGGTTGACGATACTCGATCCGTTCGTAGGTGGGGGGACATCCGCCGTGGAAGCCAGCCGACTAGGTGCGGATGTCATCGGTGTCGACGTAGATCCCGTAGCATGCGCCGTGACACGATTTGAATTGGAGGTGGAAGGCCTTCCAGATCTCCGGGCTCCTCTTGCGGAGCTTCAGCAGATGGTCGGTACCTATCTCCGTCCGCTATACACTAGTGTTGACGCCAGCGGTGTCGAGCGATCGGTTCTCCATTTCTTTTGGGTACAGGTCGTGGAGTGCCGGGGCTGTGGAAGTCGCTTTCAGGCCCATCCAACGTACCTCGTTGCCGAGCATGATGGGGTTCAATGGGTCGTATGTTCGGCGTGCGGCGACATAGCCCATCGCCCCTCAGGTCAAAAGCGCTTCAAGTGTTCTGAGTGTAGCAAGTGGACACGCATTGAGGCAGGTCCGGTAACCTATGGTAAAGCGGCTTGCCCTGCTTGCGGCCACCGGCAAACGCTGATCAGTGTAGGAAGAGCTTCACGCTCTCCACCGACGTGGGAGCTCTTTGCGTTGGAGGTCCTCGATGCACAAGAGCAGGGACGTCCTGTGCCGTTAGCGAAGCGGCGAATCGTTCGCACGCTTGAGACAGACATCGCGCTCTACAGCAAAGCAAGCCAGCTATGGTCCGACCGTCGGGACACCCATCCAGAGACATTCGCATTGGCCCCGATCAAGGACCAAGATCGATCCGACTCGCGCATCCTCGACTACGGGTATCGACAGTGGACCGACCTCTTTAACGATCGGCAGCTCCTGCACCTCTCTCTACTCGCCGATGCGATCGCAGACTTCGATGAACCTGTGCGGCGCGCTCTGGCCGTGGCCTTCAGCGACCACCTGACGACGAACTGCATGATGACAGCCTACGCAGCGGGTTGGCGGCGCTTGACTCCGCTCTTCAGCATTCGCGCGTTTCGGCACGTCCCGAGGCCCGTGGAGATCAACCCTTGGTGCGACGGTACGGGTCGGGGCACATACCCAAACACCGTAAGGAAACTCATGCGTGCTGCGGAGTTCGCTCGCACGCCCAGGGAGCCAGTCAGGTGCGGAGGCTTCCGGTCAGTTCCGCCGAAGAGTGCGCGGAGGTCCCCGACCATCGTCTGCGGGGCAGCCCAGGATCTGTCCTTCGTCCCCGCCGAGACAGTCGACATGGTCCTCACTGATCCGCCCTACTTCGACAACATCGCCTACTCCGAACTCGCCGAGTTTTTCTTGCCGTGGATGCAGCTCGTCGGTTTAATCAGTGAGACCGATGTTCGTAACCGTGTGGCACGAGAGAGCCTAGTCGCCCGGCGACACGACAACGCCGCCACGATACGGTTCACGGCAGGGCTTTCGGAAGCCTTTGAGGAGGTTGCAAGGGTGTTGAAGGCTAACGGCCTCTTGGTCTTCAGCTTCCGTCATGTAGTGCCGGAGGCGTGGTTAGCGCTCGCGTCTGCTCTGGCGTCCACCGCTTTCCGTGCCACCAACGTTCTCCCAGCTCCTGGGGAAGCCGGTGTTGGCCCCCACGCGCACCAGGGCACGGGGCTTTGGGATGCGGTGTTCATCCTACGGAAGGGGCGGCAAAGACGCGACGAGGATCTGCGAGTTAGCAAAGCGGGCGAGGCACATGTAAGGAGCTTGGTTGCGAAGTGGGTGAAGGAACTCAAGCACGCGCGAATTCCCTTCACCGACGTGGACAAGCACGCGCTGCACAGGGCGGGTCTCGTAGCGGTTGCTCTCGGGGTTCTCGGTGACGTGCCCAATTCTGGAGCGTCCGCTCTACGCGATCTGCTCCACGCGCCAACTCGGTAGCGGAGGGGAAGCTATGCCCCAGCTCGGAAAGCAGGCGCTATCTCAGTTCATACGGACAAACTGCCTCCGCCAACTCGCGCTCAACCTCTACCCTGACAATCGGACGTTTCGGCCCGAACGCCAAAAACTCGGGATGCCGTACCCGCAGTCACCGCGCCCCGGCCTGCGTCAGATCCAACGAGCGGGAGAGGAATGGCAGGAAGAGAAGCTGGATGACCTGACCCAGACGTTCGGTGCGGGCGCGATCGTCGGCTCGCCGTACTCGACGCCATCAAACCAAACGCGCTATCGGTCGACGCCACTCGGACATGCCCTTGCTGGTGCGAAGGATATCTGCTTCTTGGTCGAGGCAGAGTACTCAGTCGGTTCGGTGTTTCAAGCGGCCCTCGGAATCCAGGGCCACGCGTCCCAGTTCAACCTGGTGTTTGCCGAGTTGCGACCGGACGTGATCGCCGTTCTGGCTCCTGCGACCTTCCTCCGGTATGTCGTTCCAGATGGTACGCTACACACATTGCCCGCGAATGACACTCGGTGCCAGTTAAGTGTTATCGACATCAAGATGACGGCGGAAGCATCCCCGGGGTATTTCGCCGAGGTTGCCTATTACAGCATGGCTCTGGCCGGCTGGCTAGCTGACCAGGGTCTCGACCGGAGTTACGTGGTCGTCCCTGATGGCGCGGTGTGGCCCGGCTCGCACGACGCATCCAACCTGCTGCGAGAGTGCCGACGTTTGGCGGCACAGGCGATCACGCCGACGGTCAAGCAGCTGTGGGACGCGATGCAGGAGGACCTAGAATTCGTTCCATTTGAGGTGTTTGCCCTTCGGATCCGACGCTTCCTGCAGGTTGACGTTCCGCAGGCGTTGGCGCAACCGTGGCGCTCCCTCGAGTGGCACGTGGATAACCGCTGCTCCTTTTGCGAATATCTGGGCGAGCCCCGTCCCGCGAGGCCGTCGGACCCGCAAGTCGCGCCTCACCCCGACCACTGTCTCCCGATGGCGAAGGTGCATGACCATGTAAGCCGCGTGGCATTTGTGTCGCAAGGGGCACGGTTGAGTCTTGCGCAGGCGGGCATATCGCAGGTGACAGCACTGGCTGGGCTTCAACACACGAGCCCGGCGTTCGACAGGCACCAGAGCCTGCGCGCTACTCGTACCGTCGTTGCAGGCCGAGCGATGTCGCTGCGGACTGGCCAGGTGGCAATCCCACCGCTGAGCGGCACGTCCGCAAGCATGCCACGGTGGGCCGATCTGCACTTGTACCTTTCCGTGGATTTCGATATCGGAAGTGCCATCACGGCGGCGTTTGGTCTGCGGGCGTTCTGGCGTGAGCCGCGGGCTTTCCGATCACCTCTCACGACGCAGAGGCAGATTCGAGCTTGGCCCCGCAGCACACCCGGTGGGACGCCGCTCAACACTTGGATTGTCGATGACCGCGATCTCGCGGCAGAGCAACGTGAGCTGATGGCTTTCCTGCAGGAGATCCACAACATCCTTGCTTGGTGTCAGAGACAGGACCAGCAGACCCTGACGGCCTCTTCCCTGGCAGGGATGAGCGTCGTGGGGAAAGCGGACTACCGCACGAAAGTCCAGTTCTACATGTGGGATTCGCTACAATACGATCACTTCGCTCGTGTAGTCGGTCGGCATCTCCACACCATTCTTTCGAATCCAACGATCAACTATCTCGCATGGCTGTTCCCACCAGAGGAACTGCTTCCGAACCCGGATCTGGTTACGCAGCGGGCACCGATCACTATCGTGCGGGATGTCGTACGGGGTTTGCTAGCCGCTCCTGTGGCGCACTACTATAGCCTAGTTGAGCTCGCTCGCGTATACCATGAGCAGGGTCTTCCGGCTAACGTAGCGGCGTTCAACATGCACCCACTTTTCAGTACACCCCTAAGCGACCAGATCCCGTCTGAGCGGGCGCATGAAATCTGGGCCAAAGTGACGGCACCGCGTCACTGGCATCAGCAGATGACGACTTACGCAGAGACCGTGGGGAAGCGACTCATTGGCTTGGAGACCGTGACGAAGCGCCTTGAAGACGACCTCCGGCAGCAACTGAGTCACACCGCTCCGTTTATCCAACTCGGTCCTCCTATTCGGCAAACTGGAGTCAGCGTCGATGGGCAGCTCTGGTACGCGTTTGCTCGTCTAGACTCCGCTTTGGAAGAGCTTGACGTTCACCAAACGCGGGCGATGCCACCGCACGAGCGATCCGCCCGCTTCCGAAGTGCACGTCTTGCAGTCCGCTTGACCGGTGCTGCAGAACGAGCCGCTTTCAGTCAGCTCAGTATAGCATCGCGTCCGGGCAGGCGCGTCTATAGACTTAACTCCGACTCGCGAGAGGTAAAGGCGAACATTGGGGATTTCACATTCGCCTTGGCCCCAGAGAATGCCGGTGGTTTCCTCGACCGCAGCGTGGATTCCGTCGTTCGTGGGACTCCTTTACAGAAACAGTTGCAGAGGCAGCTGGGCGGTGGCTACTGGAAAACGCTCATGCAGAATCTCTTGGGCGTCACGATCGTTGCATTGGACCGCAACAGCGGACTTGTTGCTTTGGACGCTAACTCAACTCCAGCTAATATTCTCGATGCGCTTGAGGCTTCAGGAGTCGTTAATCTGAGTCAGGATGTCATCCTCGATCCTGTATATCGTGACTTCTTTACGCGGAAGCTACGGGTCACCCTACAGGCGATAGGGAATCCTCCTGTCGCGAGGAGCAACCCGAATCCAATTGTGCGTCAGGCCACCGGTCAGACTACACGTGGAGCCCGCGCTACGAAGCACACGCCGTGTGCCGACTATCTATGGAACGTCAATGCGATGGCTCAGGATGCCGTGGCGAGGAACCTCTCGGTAGTTCGGCCTACTGTTGAGAACCGACTACGGTCGCAGGGTAGGGCACTGAATCCCACCCAGTGGCAAGCTTGGCAGGATTCACTGAGCCATCGAGCGTGGCTGGTGTGGGGACCGCCTGGCACGGGCAAGAGCACCACTGTGCGGGCAATCATCCTTGGGGCGTGTCTTGATGCACAGCAAAGCGGGCGCCCCCTACGGGTACTCCTCTCGGCTTCCACATACAATGCCATCGACAATGTGCTCCAGGACGTCGCACAGGATTTAGCGGCTGTCTTGCCAAGCGCGTGCGACGTGTTCCGGTTGCGATCCAAATCCCAACCTACTGCGGGGACAATAGCGCCGACGATTGACTTGGTGCTTGACCCCCGAGCCCCGTCCCAAAGAATCCGAAGTATCCGCAACCGCCTCCAGAATCCCGTTGACATCCTCGCGCTGGGCGCAACCCCCCAACAGGTCCACAATCTCCTTACATGCAACAGCGACTCCGCCCAGAACGAGTGGTTCGACCTCATCGTGATCGACGAGGCATCCCAGATGGACGTCGCCCACTCCATACTCCCGATCAGCGCGGTCGCGAGCGACGGTGCCGTAGTCCTCGCGGGCGACCCCCTACAGTTGCCACCAATTCACCAAGCCGAACCGCCCAAGGACCTAGAGGACTTGGTCGGATCTGTGTACGCGTTCTGGCGTCGATTCCACCAAATGCCACAGAGCGCACTGGGAGTAAACTATCGCTCAAACGACACCATCGTGAACTTCGCGAGGGACACGGGCTACCGGGCGACCCTCAGCAGCCACTCGCCACGAATGCGTTTGGATCTGCTCTCTCCAGTCCCAACGGTCCAACCTGCAAACTGGCCAGCATCGCTCTTCTGGACTCCAGAGTGGGCTCGGCTTCTTGATCCGGACCAGCCAGCAATTTGCTTCGTCTACGACGACGGCCGAAGTAGCCAGCGCAACGACTTCGAGGCGGACGCTGTGGCCGCTCTGCTCTTCCTGCTCCAAGGGCGCGTGGCATCTCGCCTGAGGAACGAGAACGATGCGGTCACAGGCGCGGCACTCCCGCGGACTACCGCCCCTTACGCGACCGTCGATTTCTGGCGACGAGCTGTCGGGGTCGTCACGCCGCACCGGGCACAGCAAGGCCTGATCGTGACGCGGCTGCAACAAGCGTTTAACGCGACGGGGCAGATGCCGAATTGGATCAGGGAGGCAGTCGACACGGTTGATCGGTTCCAAGGCCAGCAGCGGGACGTAGTCATCGCGTCCTACACGCTGGGCGACCCTGACCAAGTCGCCGAGGAAGAGGAGTTCCTCATGAGTCTAAACCGCTTCAACGTAATAGCCTCGAGGGCTAGAGCGAAGCTGGTCGTGCTCGTATCTCAGGAGGTAATCAGCCACCTCGCACACGACACGGGGGTGCTGCGGGAATCACGGCTCCTAAAGCAGTACACTGAGATGTTCTGCGGCAACTCGCAGCCGATGAATCTGGGCCATGTAGACGGCACCACGACGCGACTGGTGCCCGGGACGTTCCGGTGGCACTGAATCCACGGATTCTTGAGTACTCATGCTACGCCTGCCCGTTCCTGGCAAGTTCGTCAGGGTGGTCTCAAGCAGGTCGTTGTAGTCGGTCGGAGATCTCCGGCGTACGTTGAGTTGCGCGGCAGCGATTTCGGATCGGAGGCGAAGTGTGCCCCAGGGATTCCAGTTCGGGCAACGTGCCAGCAATCGGCCTGCGGCCAGTGCTGGCTCTCGGCAGCAAGCGTGAGCCAGGGCCAACAGACCGACCATGCGCCGGCAGGCTACGCGCTCGTCGAAGGCATCGAGCCGATCGTCGTAGAGGTGGTCGCGCAGGGTGTTACCTATCATCCGTGACGGCACCGAGAGGCACCGAGTAGAACACCTTGCGCACGGTGAAGCCTGAGCGCGCGGTGACCTGGACGCACACCAGCTCGAAATCCTCGCCGCGCCGCGTCGCGCGGGGAGCGGCCCGTGCACGGCGCGTTCGGCGGCGAGGTACTCGAAGTCGCGCGAGCCGTGCAGCAGCAGGGCTCGTTCGATGGTACGCTTGAGGTGGCAGGCACCCGACAGGGCTGTCGGTGCGGTGTTTTGCGGACGCCGCCGAGCAGCCACAAGGCGTTCTGGCAGCGGCCGCTCAAGGCGACTAAGCTCTCTCCTCCGAGCACCACGTCAGCACATTGGAACACCGAGTAGCACAAGCGGAAGTGATACAGCAGATGCGTCGGCGGTTCTCCGGCGATGGTGCCCTGAGATTCCCGGTGACGGTGAAATCGGACAGACCGATGCGACCGGGTGGATTCCGCTACGCGAAGATCACCTCCTGTTCGGGGCCATGCAGGCCGGGCCACCGGCGCACGCGCCGTACGATAGCAGAAGCTTTCGATGGCAGCGGTGTAGTTCTTCGAAGATGGTCACCGCACGCAGAGACGGGCATTCGACTGGAAGGTGCCATCCAGCGGATCGCGCCTTCGGCTGGTACGCGCGTCCGTGTATGTGACGCCGGTCGAGGATCAGACTCTACACGGAAGGCGGTGGCGGGGCTCACCAAATGGGATGGCCTCACCAGCAGGTGTCGACCTCACCAATGACTTCGCTACGGGCCTGGAGACTGTGCTTGATACGGGTTCGCCCCTGAGGACGGTCACACCAGTGATGAGCCCGCCTACTTCGCGCCCCTATGCGAACTCTCTCCCAACAATCGGTTGGCGCCGTGATTCTTCCATGATCACGCAGGCGCCAAGCCGGTATCGAAACTTGATTGTCGCGCGCCAGTTCGCGTACCGGCGTCCGATAAGCGCGCTTCTGTCGACCGTGCGATCCTCGCCCTGAGTTGGGCAGCCTGCCGCCCTGCGGTCGCGACGCGGAGGGCGCCAACCCGCGATAGCCATGCCCTGGCTCCCGCCGCCCCATCGCATGCGCTGCCAGCCAACGGCTCCTCAGAGCCTTGTTCAGGCCCAGCCAGCGTTGCTCGCGGTGCAGTTAGGTCACGGGTCCAATCCAAAGGATCGACAAGCGGGGTCCGAACCTCTACCCTCCCGAAACGACAGTAATGATGGACGCCGACCCACAGCAGCTTTCCCTCGACGATCTTCTGCGCCCCAAGGAGGGCACAGTTGGCAAGGCGCTCGACCGTATTCGTCGTGACAGCCGGAACGAATCGGAAAAGGGCGAGTGGTTCGAAAACCTGACCCGACGGGTGCTGATGGACAACCCCGAGTACGAAGTCGCGGAAACCCACCGCTGGGTGGACTGGCCGGAACGCGAGCCTCTGACAGGCTTGGACGGACGCGACATCGGCATAGATCTGGTAGCTAAGCTCCAGAATGGCGGTTGGGTCGCCATCCAGTGCAAGTGTTACGATGAGACCCGTAGGGTCGGCAAGCCGGACATCGACTCGTTCCTAGCGGTCACGCAGCGCGCGCCATTCTCCATGCGGTGGATCGTGGCACCGTGCGCATGGACCGAAAACGCTGAGAACCAGATCCTGAGGATGGCGCCGCCGGTGCGCCGCATCGACTTCATGCGGCACTGGGACGATCCTATCGCGGAGCAAGCTGCCAAACGCCCGATCCGCGACCCGTGGCCCCTACAGGCGGAAGCCATCCGAAACGTCGTTGCGGGACTCGGTGTCCACGATAGGGGACGGCTTGTAATGGCCTGTGGCACGGGCAAGACGTTCTCCGCGCTCCGCGTCGCCGAGCGAGTGGTACCGACCGGCGGACGTGTGCTGTTCCTCGCTCCGAGTATAGCTCTGGTTTCGCAGGCGCGGCGGGAGTGGCTGCTCCACACGAGAAGAGAACTGAATTGTCGCGTGGTCTGCTCGGACGTCTTCGCAGGAGGCCGTCGCGAAAATGAGAACATCATCGGACTGTCGGAACTGGAGTGTCCGGTCGAAACTGATCCAGCCGAGATCGCGGCTGCGGTCGGAACAAGTGACCGCACCAGTGTCGTGTTCTGCACATACCAATCCCTCGTACAGGTGTCGGAAGCACAGCGTCTGCATGGCGCGCCCGTTTTCGATCTGACAATCTGCGATGAGGCACACCGCACGACGGGTGTGGAGCGCGACTCCGGCTTTCAAGGTGTACACCGCGATGAGGTACTCCAGACGCGCAAGCGCCTCTACATGACGGCGACGCCGCGTATCTACCGAGAGTCATCCAGAAGGCGGCTGCACGAACGCGGCATTGAAACGGTCGACATGAGCGATCTCGACATCTACGGCCCCCTATTGCATTACCTGTCGTTCGCAGACGCCGTAGAAGCCGGAATGCTCTCGGACTATCGGGTGATCGTGCTCGGCGTGAATGAGAGCGCTGTACCGAGGGGTGTTCACACAAATCTTGTCGAAATCGGCGAATTGCAAAGCCAGGACGCGAAGCGACCCGTAGTCGTCGGCGCAGATGATGCAGTTCGCGTCGTCGGCACATCGTTAGCGATCAACGGGGTCACGGAAGGTACACACAACGAACAGCCTGGCAAGCTGCGCCGGACCATTGCATTCGCCAACACCATCGCGAAGTCCAGATTCTTCGCCACGGCCTTGGCACATCCGGCGGTGCGGTCGACCACCACGCGGCGCGCCCGCACGACTGGCGATCCAAAGGCCGATGCGGCCATGAAGCTGGTAACCCGCCATCTCGACGCATCCGACAGCGCGTTCGACCGCGGCAAGGAACTGCGGTTGCTCGCGGCCGCGCACGATGACGAGCCGCGCTTGCTGACGAACGTCAGGCTGTTCAGCGAGGGCGTGGACGTTCCGTCCCTTGATGCAATCGTGTTCATGGAACCGAGGGATAGCCAGGTGGACATCGTGCAGGCCGTCGGACGCGTCATGCGGCGAAGCGAAGGCAAGAGGTTTGGATACATCGTCGTTCCGATTCCTTTGAAGCCGGGCATGAACCTTGCGGACGCCCTTGAAAAAAACACCGATGGCTACAACGCACTGGGCCGCGTGCTGCGCGCTCTCCAGTCCCACGACGGACGATTGTCCGAGGACCCTCTGCGGTTCGTCCAGGCCAATCAGACCAGCAGCAGAAAGGGCAGCAGAAGAGGCGGCGATGGCGGCGACGATCAGATGTTACTCCCACTCTCCACTTTGGAGGACGTAAGTCAGAGCATCTATGCGCACGTCGTCGCGGCATCCGGTCTTGGCACGCCTGGCATGCAGGTGGCACACGATGTCGAGTCCTCGGTGCGCCGAGCGGCGGGCATCTTCGAAGAAGGGAATACAGAGCGCGATCTCTCCGGAGTCCTCGGACTCGCGTTGGAGGGCAGGTCAGTATGCACGATCAGCGCGTTGCTCGTCGTCAACGCCTGCCTCCTTCACCGACGGCTATGTGCGCTGCCCAGCGTTGGCAAAGAGCTGCCCACCCTGGACGCCGTGAGCAGTTCGCAGAATCCCCCGACTCGGCTTCTGGACGCATGGCGAGTCATCCTCAAACGTGACTACGCCCCGGTATTCGAGCCGGCTCACGAGGTGCTGATGGCGCTTCCCAACCGAGCGTTCGTCCGCCACGCCATCCTGATGCTCGTTGAGTGCGCCAACCGCGTCGCCGACTCGCTGAGTGAACTCGGTTACGACCATGCCGGTCCGCTATACCACCGCATACTGCCCAGCGCGCAAGCCGACGGAGCATACTACACCAACAACCTATCCGCCTTGATGCTTGCCACGCTCGCGCTCGCTCCAGATTTCGCGGACTGGTCTGACACGGAAGCGCTCTCCCGCCTGCGCATCATGGATCCCGCTTGTGGCACTGGAACTTTGCTCATGGCGACGCTCCACACCGTCAAGAGAAGGTCCGCAGACTGCGCAGGCCTCGACGAGGCTGAGCTGCATCGGCGGCTCGTTGAGAACGCCCTGTGCGGCCTTGATATCAATCGACACGGCATCCAACTCGCCGCCTGCAACCTGACGCTCGGCGCGCCGACGGTGGACTATCGACGAATGAACTTGCTGACGCTGAAGCATGGCCCCCAACCGAACGGCTATGTACGTGCGGGCTCGCTCGAGATCTTGAACATGGCGCACTCGCCTAGCTCCCTTGAGTCGCTCCGCAGTCCCCTGCGCAGCATGGAGGATCTGGAAGCGGAACAGGTGAATAGGACGGAAGGCACGACATTCCCGCTTCAAGACATCGATCTGGTCGTGATGAATCCACCGTACACGTCCAACTTCAATCGCCACCGCCAGTATAAGGGTGCGGTTGTTGCCATGCAGCAGCACGAACTGCGAATAAAGGACAACCTGTCGGCACGCGATCCCGATGCTGCAAGAGTGATCGACGCCAATAGTATCCGTACCTTCTTCTCGCCGCTCGCTGATATTTTGCTCCATCGAGAACACGGTGTACTGGGAATGGTGCTGCCAGTCACCGCTTGTACAAGCGCTTCCGGACTGGCGGAACGCAGGTTTCTCGCCAGCAGATTCCATATCGAACGGATAGTGACATCGCACGATCCCAAGAGGATCAATTTCTCGGAGAACACGAGTATTCACGAGTGCCTTCTGATTGCGCGAAGATCGAGTGAACGTGAAAGACCAACGGAGTTCGTGTCGCTGTCCCGGATGCCGAAGACACCGGAAGAGGCCTTGGCAGCAGCGGAGGCGATAGCTGCAGGCGAGGATTCGCGGTGGGGGCGAAGGATGTCGTGGCCAGCGAAATTCGTGCAGGCTGGCGATTGGACGCCGACGCAGTGGTTTGACGGCAAGCTCGCTGATGCCGTTCGAGACATAGAGGGTTCGGAGCACCTAGAGCCTCTCGCAGACCGTCACCGTATTGGACCTGCCGGCCAAAGGATCCGAGACGCTTATCGAAAGTGCGATGAAGACACGAATGCAGCGATTCGGGTCTTCTGGTCCGTCAGCTCCAAGTTGCGCGGTACCCTACGTGGGGTACCGGAAATGTGGTGCCATCCGAAGCCGAGCAAGGAGAAGATGGCCGCCAACTACTGGGCTCAGCGCAGCCAGCTGCTTGTCGCTCAGAGACTCAACATTGTGAGCGGCTGTCTGAGTGCGCTATGGACTCCTGAGCCTTCGATCGGATCGGGATGGGTGCCGGTCTCAGTGGACGACGAGCACCAAGCCAAGGCGTTGGCGGTCTGGTGGAACTCGACACCGGTGAGGCTGATGCTGCTGAACCGGAGGACGAAGACACTAACTTATCTTTCTTGGAGCCTCGAACAGCTAAGCTCAATCCGTATCCCGAAGCTCAGCAACTTGGCGTGGGATGCCCTCGCAGACGCCTACGAATGTCTCTGCGATACGGCGCTTCTTCAAATGGGCAAGGCGCAAGAATGCCGTGTCCGGCTGGCCATCGACAAGGCGGCTGCGAAGGCGCTCGGTGTGGATGAGGAACAGATCGCCGAGTGGAGGGAACGCCTCGCGGTGGAGCCTACGGTCACCGGGATCGGCCGTCAGGAGTCATCGACCCAATGAACCAGGAGGATGCCGTGAAGCGAGAGTGCGTACCAACATCCACACCGAGAAGCTGTTTCGATGTGGCCCGAACACGGCCATCACGGGGGCCGGCGCCCCTGACCCGCCATAGCGACGGGCAGCAAGACGGGAACGGATGACCCCATTCACGTCAGTTGGAGATCTCGGGAGCGAGAAGTGACATTACTTAACATCGGTCCAGATGACCAACCCCTAGTTTTCGGCAGGGTGGTTCCTGCGGGTAGTGACGAGAACGCAGTTTACATGAGGTCGCTACGACCTGGTGAGGAGGACACCGGGGAGGCGGTACACGTCCCCGCTGGGAAACGACTTGAGATCAGAGCGGGAGACCTGTCGTTCAGCTCAAACGAGATCGACGCGAGGAGTCCGAAGGGGCGTGGTGGATACGCCCCGGTGGCCGACACGATATGGACGTGGTACCGGATAGTCGGCGCTGAGGATCAGAGTCTCCTGATGTTGCTCTTGGCTGTCGCCAGAAGGCTGGACGCCACGCATGTGTTCTGGTCTGCGGCCATGGATACGCTGGACCAGTCCCGTACCGCATCGGGGATAGAACGAAGGACGATCCTATTCCGAGCCTTCGCCATGGCTGAGGTAACCGTGATCTCTCTGTCTCGGGTGGTGGAAATGCTCTATCGCCTAGAGCGGGAGTTCTGCCTGGGGCTCCGAATACCGGAGAGAATCGACTCTTCCCGAGCGACGCTACGCCGCTTCCGGCACGCCTTAGAGCATATCGACGATCGAGCGATGGGGAAGGCCTGGGATGAAACCGCTGACAGCGCGATGTCCATCTTCATTCAGCCCCACTTCGTGGACCAGGGCGTGTTGACTTACGCCGGAGAGGGCATAGCGTTCACCACCGGGCTGCCCAAGTTTCTGGACGATTGCAGAGAGGTGCTCATGAGTGTCATTGATCTGCGGCCACGTTGTGAGGCTACCCGCCCGACGGGCCCCAATGGCTAGGCCATCCAGGGCTGGTCCCACTCCCGTTCGCGCGTAGCGACCTGACTCCTCCGGCAACACTGTCAGGGAGGTGGGCGGTGGCGCAGCCGCGGTCGGCGCCGTCCGCGGTCATGATGAATGGCTCTGCACGCGCGTCGCGGCGCCAAGCCGAATCGAACCAAGGATGATCGGATACCACCAAGGGGTTGCGAAAGCAATAACGGAAAATCGGAGTAAGCTATAAACTGTTATAATATTTACAATTAAACTCAATGATGGCGTAGTCGAACAGGCTGCCGTACCCGCGGGTCAGGTAAAGCTGCCGCGTCTGGATCTCGCGCAGGTAGTCGAGGACCAGGATCTGCAGCGCCTGCTCGTGCCGGGCACTGTCCCTGCCGGGGCTGGCCGATATCGAGTTCGATCCCCCGCGCGCCCGCATAGCAGTCTCTCCGCCCGATCTTGCCTGATGTTCCTGCTCGATACGAACGTGGTTTCCGAGTTGCGCAAGCTTGGCGACGGCAAGGCGGGCGCTCGTGTCGCCGCATGGGTTGCGCGCCGGGACGCTGCGAGCTTCTTCATCTCCGCGCTGACCCTGATGGAGTTGGAGATAGGCATCCTGCGCATCGAGCGTCGCGACGCCGGGCAAGGGCAGCGGCTGCGGACCTGGATGGACCGGCATGTGCTGCCCGAGTTCGCGGAGCGCACGCTGCCGGTCGACTCCGTCGTGGCCCTGAAATGCGCGCGGCTGCATGTGTGCGCGACCCACGGGCTGAACGGGACGCGCTGATCGCGGCCACCGCCATCGTGCACGGGATGACCGTGGTCACGCGAAACGTGATCGACTTCGAGACGACCGGTAGGGCGGTCGTCGATCCGTGGGCCGGAGCATGACGTTGCTATGCACGTCGCTATGCACGTCCTCCGCGTTGAACGCCACGCCACCAGACTGCCGACTCGCTATTCCATGTGGTAGGGTACCAACACCGCATCATCGACCGTTTGAACCGAACGTGGAGGGCAGGGTGGAGATAGCATCACGCAGCTTCGTTGTAGATGAAAATGGGAAACGGACAGCCGTCGTGCTGCCTATCGGGTAATATGGGCGGCTATTGGAGGACCTGGAGGACTTGGCGGTCATCGCGCAACGACGAAACGAGCCAACCGAGTCGCTTGCCAATGTGGTGGAGCGGCTGGAAGGGAAGTGGCAGAGCGAATAGTCAGGGTAAGCCGATCGGCTGACAAGGACCTCGCCGCCTTGGCTCCCGCAATTGGCCGACGAGTCGTAGCGGCACTCCAAGCACAATCCCTCCCCGAACCATGATACAGCAGCAATGACCGACCACAACCGTACCCCCGAACAGCGGGCGCGCGCCGCCATCGACACCAAGCTGGAGCAGGCTGGATGGCGCGTCCAGTCTATGGCGAAGATCGACTTCGGCGCCGGAGCCGGGATCGCGGTGCGCGAGTATCCGACCGACGTGGGGCCGGCGGACTACGTGCTGTTCATCGAGGGCAAGGCGGTCGGTGTGATCGAGGCGAAGCGGGACGAGTGGGGGCACAAGATCACGGCGGTGGAGGACCAATCGAACGCCTACGCGACGGCGGTGCTCAAATGGGTGAACAACTCCGAACCGCTGCCGTTCGTCTACGAGAGCACCGGCGAGGTGACGCGCTTCACCAACCGCTGCGACCCGGTACCGCGTTCCCGCGAGGTGTTCAGCTTCCCGCGGCCGGAGACGATGCGGGAGTGGGCCGCACAGCCCGATCCGCTCCGGGGGCGCCTGCACCGGCTGCCGCACCTGGACCCGGCGGGTCTGCGCGACTGCCAGATCAACGCCATCGAGAACCTGGAGACCTCGTTCAAGCGCGATCGCCCGCGCGCGCTCATCCAGATGGCGACCGGTTCAGGCAAAACCTACACCGCCATCACCGCGGTTTACCGCCTGCTCAAGCACGCCGACGCCAAGCGTGTCCTGTTCCTGGTCGACACCCGCAACCTCGGCGAGCAGGCGCAGCAGGAGTTCATGGCCTATGTGCCAATCGACGACAACCGCAAGTTCGTCGAGCTGTACAACGTGCAGCGCCTTACCTCCTCGTACGTGGCCGGCGACAGCCAAGTCTGCATCAGCACCATCCAGCGCATGTACTCGATCCTCAAGGGCGAGGAGATGGACGCCGGGGCCGAGGAGATCAACCCGGCCGAACTGGTGCAGCCGAGACAGCCTCCGCCGGTGGTCTACAATCCCACGCTGCCGCCCGAGTTCTTCGACTTCATCATCATCGACGAGTGCCACCGCTCGATCTACGACCTGTGGCGCCAGGTGCTGGAGTACTTCGACGCCTACCTGATCGGCCTGACCGCCACGCCCGACAACCGCACCTACGGGTTCTTTCGAAAGAACGTGGTCAGTGAGTATTCCCACGAGCAGGCCGTCGCCGACGGGGTCAACGTCGGCAACGAGGTGTACGTCGTCGAGACCGAGAGGACGCAGCACGGAGGGCGGATTCGGGCGGGCTCCGTGGAAAAACGCGAGCGCCTGACGCGCCGCAAGCGCTGGGAGATCCAGGACGAGGACCAGGCATACGGCGCCAGGGAGCTGGACCGTTCGGTGGTGAACCCGGACCAGATTCGCACCGTGATTCGTACCTTGCGCGACAAGCTGCCGGAGATCTTCCCGGGGCGCAAGGAGATCCCGAAGACGCTGATCTTCGCCAAGACCGACAGCCACGCCGACGACATCATCCAGACCGTGCGCGAGGAGTTTGGCGCCGGCAACCAGTTCTGCCGCAAGATCACCTACAAGGTAGACGGAGATCCGAAGTCGCTGCTCACCCAGTTCCGCAACGACTACTACCCGCGCATCGCCGTTACCGTGGACATGATCGCCACCGGCACCGACGTGAAGCCGCTCGAATGCCTCGTGTTCATGCGCGACGTGCGCAGCCGCAACTACTTCGAGCAGATGAAGGGCCGCGGTACCCGCACCCTCGACCACGACGATCTGCGCAAGGTCACCCCCTCCGCCGCCACCGCCAAGACCCACTACGTCATCGTGGACGCGGTCGGCGTCACCAAGTCGGTCAAGACCGACAGCGGCCCGCTCATCAGCAAGCCCGGCGTGCCGCTCAAGGACCTCGCCATGGGCGTGATGATGGGCGCCCGCGACGAGGAAACGATCAGTTCCCTGGCCGGCCGCCTGGCCCGCGTCAACCGGCAACTCGACGACGCCGAGCGGCGCCGCATCGAGCAACAGGCGGGCGGGGTAGAGCTGTCCGCCATCGTCGGCAATCTGCTGGGGGCCATCGACCCCGACCAGATCGACGCCAAGGCGCGTGAACTCGATCCCCCTGCCGGCGACGACGACCCGGCCCCCGCCGCGGTTGAGCAAGCCCGCGACCAGCTCGCCGCCGACGCTGCCGGCGTGTTCACCGGCGAGCTGATCGACCTGATCGACTCGATCCGCCGCGACAAGGAACAGACCATCGACCACGACAGCCTGGACACCGTGCAGCGCGCCGAGTGGGAAGGCGACGCCCAGGAGAACGCGCAGGCCCTGGCGCAGGACTTCCGCGACTACCTGGAAGCCAACCGCGACCAGATCGAAGCCTTGGCCATCTTCTATACTCAGCCGCACCGCCGCCGGGAGCTGACCTACCGTATGATCCGCGAAGTGCTCGACAAGCTGAAAGCCGACAAGCCGCTGCTCGCACCGCTGCGCGTCTGGCGGGCCTACGCCTTGCTCGACCACTACCGCGGCCAGCAACCGGACAAGGAACTGGCCGCCCTCGTAGCCCTGATCCGCCGCGTCTGCGGCATCGACAACACGCTGTCGCCCTACCCCGAGACCGTACGCCGGAACTTCCAGGCCTGGGTCATGACCCGCCACAGCGGCGGCGGCGACAAGTTCAACGACCAGCAGATGGCCTGGCTGCGCATGATCCGCGACCACGTCGCCACCTCCTTCCACCTTGACCGCGACGACCTCGAAATGGCCCCCTTCGACTCCCAAGGTGGCCTGGGCCGAATGCACCAACTCTTCGGCACCCAAATGGACACCGTAATCGACGAACTGAACGAGGCGTTAGCAGGTTGAGCGCGGGAGTAAGGCCAAGGTGGCCGGTTCCCCCCAATTGGGCGTGGGCAACGCTCTCGCAACTCGGTGAGATCGTAGGGGGCGGTACGCCGTCCACCAAGGAACCGGCGTATTGGGGCGACGAGATCACCTGGATCTCACCGGCAGATCTGACAGGGTATTCGAACAAGACGATTGGAAAGGGTCGTAAGGGCCTTTCCAAACTCGGTTTGAACAACAGCTCCGCCAAAGTCATGCCCGCCGGAAGCGTTCACTTTTCTTCCCGAGCGCCGGTCGGCCATGTCGTCATCAGCTCCAAACCGACGGCTACGAATCAAGGATTCAAGAGCCTCGTTCCCGCGTCCGGGTTAGTGAACTCCTACATTTACTACTACTTGATCGCCTCGCGCGAGTATGCACGCAGCCGCGCCAATGGAACCACCTTTTTGGAGCTCTCGGGCAAAGCATTCGGTGAACTCGCAATACCCGTCGCGCCAACTGGCGAACAACACAGAATAGTCTCGATGATTGACAGACTGTTCTCCGAGTTGGATGCAGGTATAGAGAGCCTGCAGAAGGCCCGCGCTCAACTGGCGACCTACCGCCAATCCGTCCTCAAGAACGCTTTCGATGGCAGACTAACCGCACAGTGGGGCGAAATGAGCAGGGACAGGCTGGAGGCGCCCACCCAACTTCTCGATCGCATCAAGCGAGCACGGACCGAACGCTATGAATGCCAACTTACAGAGTGGCGTATGGCGGTTGACGAGTGGACGGAGAGCCCGAGGAGCGACAAGAGGCCTACGAGGCCGGCGCCGCCGAAGGCCGTTCCCCCGTTGCTCCGGACGGAGACGGAGCGACTTCCTACGCTACCTGCGGGGTGGTCGTATCTTCGGCTGGGACTTCTGATAGACGAACCAAAGTACGGTACGTCAAAGAAGTGTGGCCACAATTTCTCGGGCACGGGGGTACTACGGATACCGAATGTTGTCGACGGCGTGATCAATACTGAAGACTTGAAGGGCGCTCGTTTCGACAGCGCTGATGTGCAGGCCTTCTCGTTGATGCAAGGAGATGTTCTGATGATTCGTTCCAATGGGAGTATCTCCATCGTCGGAAAGTCAGCTATAGTGTCTGAGGAGGAGGAAGAATACCTCTACGCGGGCTACTTGATGCGTTTACGAACCAACCCTGATGTGATCACTCCAGAGTATCTCAACCTAGTGCTCGGAAGCCAATTCATACGAGTGCAGATCGAAGAAAAGGCAAAATCGACGAGTGGTGTCAACAATATCAATGCTCGCGAAGTACAATCGCTCGTGGTTCCGTTGTGCAGCGTGGACGAACAGCGGATGATCGTAAAGCAACTTTCGCAAGTTCTGGCCATCATCGATGCCCTCGATGGAAATATCAAAGATAGGATGCTCGTAACTGAAGGGTTGCGTCAGGCGATTCTCGCCAGAGCGTTCCGCGGACAACTAGTGCCCCAGGATCCGAGCATCGTCCCGGCGTCTTTTGTGCTCGACAAGATTAGCGCTGACCGAGCACGCACCGCGAAGTCCACAACACGCCGGCCGGTTGGAAAGCGAAGGGCGGCCAAATCGCTACAGTATGACTAGCCGGCTTCCAATCAACCTTCGCGATCTATTGCGGCAGCGCACCATCGAGGGCGAACGGGTCGAGTACAAGGCCGGTTGGAATCCGCTGCGTGTGCTGCATACTATCTGCTCGTTCGCGAACGATTTCCATAATCTGGGCGGCGGCTACGTCGTGTTGGGCGTCGAGGAAAGTGACGGATTGCCGGTGCTGCCACCGAAGGGCATCGACCCCGAACGGATCGACGCTGTGCAGAACGAGCTATTGCGTCTGGGCCAATCGGCCATACAGCCGCCTTACCACCCGCTTACTGGCATCTACGAGGTTGGAGGCCGGACAATCCTTGTGCTGTGGGCGCCGGGCGGCGAGACACGCCCTTACAAGGCCAGAGTCAGTCTGGCGCGCGGCGCGACGGAGTGGGGGTACTACATTCGCCGCCACAGCAGCACGATCCGCGCGAGAGGGGCGGATGAACGCGAACTGCTGTCGCTCGCCGCGACGGTGCCATTCGACGACCGCTATCACCAGGCAGCACCCCTCGATGAACTTTCGCCGCGCCTGATCGAGCGGTTTCTTCGTGACGTAGGGAGCGATCTCGCGTTGAAAACGGAGCTTTCGACCGAGGCCCTGGGACGCCGCATGAATATCGTCGGCGGGCCGTCGGAGGCACGCTTTCCCAAGAACGTGGGGCTACTGTTTTTCAACGAGGCGCCGCACCGCTTCTTTCCGGCCACCCAGATTGATGTCGTGTGGTTCCCCGATGGTCCTGGTGGCGACCGCTTCGAGGAGAAGGAGTTTCGCGGCCCGCTGGGGGGCATCCTTCGCGACGCGATCGACTTCGTAGCCCGGAACTACCTCAAGGAAACCGTCATCAAGCATCCAGACCGGCCGGAAGCGGAGCGAATCTGGAATTACCCCCTCGGCGCTATCGAGGAATCTCTCGTCAACGCGATCTACCACCGCTCGTACGAGGAGCGAGAGCCAGTCGAGGTACGGATCACCCCGGAGGAACTGACGGTCCTGAGCTTTCCCGGTGCCGACCGCTCAATCCGCATGGATGATCTGCAGTCAGGACGGGCGGTAAGCCGTCGCTACCGGAACCGCCGCATTGGCGAGTTCCTGAAGGAGCTTCACTTGGCCGAGGGACGGTGCACCGGTATTCCGAAGATCCTGCGCGCCATGCGCGACAACGGTTCGCCGCCCCCGGTCTTCGAGACCGATGACGACCGCACCTGGTTCCTGGTCCGCCTTTCGGTCCATGAAGCCGCGCGCAGTTCGCTGACCGTGCAAGGTGCCGAACAAGACACCGAACAAGACACCGAACATGACGCCCTGCAAGTCACCCCGCATGTCGAGCGCTTGGTCGGAGCCCTGGCGAGCGAGATGGATCGAGCCGAATTGCAGGCAGCGCTGAGACTTACGCACCGTCCTCACTTCATGACTTCGTATCTCCGCCCCGCCCTCGAAACTGGGCTCATCGAGATGACGCTCCCCGAAAAACCGACAAGCCGCCACCAGCGCTACCGGCGCACTGCGGCCGGCGAGGCCATGGCACGACAGACTGCAGCCAAGGAGTCCTCCGCATGAGCACGGCACCCATCGTTTCGAGAGTCTGGAGCTTCTGCACCACGCTGCGCGATGACGGCGTGAGCTACGGCGACTACCTGGAGCAGCTCACCTATCTGATCTTCCTCAAGATGGCGGACGAGTACGGCAGGCCGCCCTATAGCCGTGATGTGGGGATCCCCGCCGCCCTGGATTGGCAGAGCCTGAAATCGAAGCGGGGCGCGGAGCTGGAAGACCACTACGTTTCGCTGCTGCGAGAACTCGGCACGCGGAGCGGCATGCTGGGGCAGATCTTCACCAAGGCGCAAAACAAGATACAGGACCCGGCGAAGCTGTACCGCCTCATCGACATGGTGGACGATACCGACTGGGTCACGCTCGGCGCCGACGTCAAGGGCGACATCTACGAGGGGTTGCTGGAGAAGAACGCCGAGGACACCAAGTCGGGCGCGGGCCAGTACTTCACGCCGCGCGCCCTGATCCGTGCGATGGTCGAGTGCGTGCGCCCCGAGCCGGGCAAGCGCATCGCGGACCCCGCCTGCGGCACCGGCGGCTTCTTCCTTGGCGCCTACGACTTCATCACCAACGACGCCAACTTCACGCTCGACCGCGAGCAGAAGGCGTTTCTCAAGCACAATTCATTTCAGGGCAACGAGATCGTTGCAAACACCCGCCGCTTGTGCTTGATGAACCTGTTCCTGCACAACATCGGCGAGATCGACGGCGGCGCTCCCATTTCGCCGAACGACTCGCTGGTCGCCGACGACGGCGAGCGCTACGACTACGTGCTCGCGAATCCGCCGTTCGGCAGGAAGAGCGCGCTGAGCTTCACCAACGAGGAGGGCGAGCAGGAAACCGACGACCTGACCTACAACCGGCAGGACTTCTGGGCGACCACCTCCAACAAGCAGCTCAACTTTGTGCAACACATCCGCACCATGCTCAAGACCACTGGACGGGCCGCGGTCGTGGTGCCGGACAACGTGCTGTTCGAGGGCGGCGCCGGCGAGACCATCCGCCGGAAGCTGCTCGAAACCACCGACCTGCACACCATTCTGCGCCTGCCGACCGGCGTATTCTATGCCCAGGGCGTCAAGGCCAACGTGATCTTCTTCGACAACCGCGAAGCCAGCCCCGATGCCTGGACCAGGCGCGTCTGGTACTACGACTACCGCACCAACATCCACCACACGCTGAAGAGGAAGCCGATGCGGTTCGAGGACCTGGCGGACTTCATCAAGTGCTACCGCCCCCAGAACCGCCACGAACGCGCGCCGACCTGGGACGAGAACACCGCGCCGGACGGCCGCTGGCGCAGCTACGCCTACGAAGAGATCATCGACCGCGACAAGGCCAGCCTCGACCTCTTCTGGCTCAAGGACAAAAGCCTGACCGACCTCGACGACCTTCCCGAGCCCGAGGACCTGGCCGCCCAGATCATCGAAAACCTCGAAGCCGGCCTCGACAGCTTCCGTAAGGTTCTGGGCGCGCTCGAACAGCGATAGAGATCTTGGCCGTCTACCCCGATGTCGAGCGAGCAGGCATCGTTCAGTCCCCAGCATACGCCGCGTGGCGGTTGGAGGAACGGGAGGTGACTCTGACCGTCTGTTCCGGTGCAGATCTTGGTCGTCATGAACCTGTCGCCGGATTGGGTATTACTGCTACTGCTTCCTCGGGAATTCGGGGTAGCGCTTGCCTCTGGATATACAATGCGTAGCGTTGTTGCACTCTCGTGACGTACGGGTGCAAGAGCCGTCCTACGCGCTGATTCCGGACCTCCGAATACTTGCACACCCGCAGCTTATCGAACTCGAAAAGAATGCTCTTCTCGTCGACGACGCCGAATACGACGCTCTGCGTGACGCGCTCTTCGAAATATCCGTTTTTGTTAAACAGCTTCCGCTCCTCGCTTGGCCCAAGCCGCTTGCCTCTGACGCAGTACACGTCAATATCGCCTACGTCATCGGCGCCTCTTGGTATACAGTCGCAGTCCGGCCTCAGATTTAGCCAGTAGTATTTTCCGCCGCCAGCAAACAGGTCTCCGCACCTGACCTCATCAGGTGGTATGACATGGTTTTGGCGGAAACTCGTCTCGACGATGAGCTGTCGCAGTTCACTGGCCGAGACGTCGCCACCCTGATCCCCAAGGTAGTCATCCTTGAACGCGTTGACACGCATGCGACCCCACAGGGTGTCGTTGATGAGGTTCGTGAGTGACGAGCTGGGCTCCGCACCGTCAGCTATGTACGTTTTCCAAAATACGCGTGGCCAGTTCACGTTTCGCTGACACATTGCCCGAAACACCTCCGCCTTCGCGCGATCGAGTAACTGGTGCCACGTCTTCAAGGCATACACTGACGAGTTGCCGTACACCCAGCTCTCTAACCTACTAAGATCGACCGAGGTTCCGGACCAGAACTGGCTCTTCTGCTCCACAAACACAAAGTTCTTGGTCTCCTCCACGTCGAACACGTCGTTCGGAAGTTTGCCAAGCTCCGTCAACACTTCCTCGATGCTCTCATTTGTCAGGATGAACACCGGCACAAGATTCTGCCTTGCGGACGTCAGGAAGTCCCTGATGTCCGCGATCATGCTCTCCTTCAGTGTCTCACCTGCGACTCCCCAGAGGCGCCAGTCCAACAGCACGAAACTCGCGGCCCCAAGCAGATTTGGCCAGAGGGCCTTCGGAGGTAGCGATTTCTGCGTGACGAATGGCACCGACCACGCTCTCTCGAACCAATCAACGATCTTGCAGATCAGATCCTCATCTTCAGGGGCGTCGGCTGTACGTTTCCGCTCGTTGTCGAATTCGTCATCGATAACGACGGCAATTCCGGACATCAGATCCTTCGTTTTCATTATCCTGTGTCCTCCAAAAAACGTACACGGAAATTGGCGCCGTCCAGCGCGGCGTGGCGGGCCTCGATCATCTCGATCGTGTATCCTTGGCGTTCTAGCAACCGCCGTGCAACATATAGACCCAATCCGCGACCATCCTGGCCCTTGCTTGAGAAGAACGCCTCGAAAATGTAAGGTACGTCTTCTGGATCTACACCCGGTCCGCTGTCGGCAAACGTCAGCTCTCCGGCGTCGCCGTCGAGCGTGACGCGTATCTCGCGTCGGGCGGAAGGGGCGGTCGTTTCTAACCAGTATGCCGCGTTGTCGAACAGATTGATCAGCACCTGCATGACCACTCCGTCGTTCGTACTCGCAACGAGCGGCGATGTGCCGACCACCGACTTACGGTACGTAATCGAGAGCTTTGCGAGTAATCCCGCGTAGATGCGTTGAATCTTGTCCAATATCGGCTCCACCTTGAGTACCTTCCGGCGGCGCCGTGACGAACGGAAGAGGCTCTGCACATCCCGCATTCCGATCACTATCTGCTGCAGCACGCCGACGAGCGTGTCTGCCTTCTCGGAAACTGCATCGATTGACCCCTTTCGAGCATGGTGCGCAAGGGTGAGCCCGATCTCCTGGGCCCTTCCCATCAGCAGCATAATGTCGTGGGAGGCCATTTCAACCGACAAGCCAACCCCCGCTAGGTCCTCGGTCGTCTCGGCACGTTGAGTAAGGAAATTCCGCTCGTGTTCGTAGGCCGACTCGATCCTCGACACTACTTTAGCGTGCGTGACTTCGCCGGTATTCTCAAGCGACGTCCTTAGCTCAGAAAGGTGTTCATGCACCAAACCGTCGCGAATCGCCCTCGCCTCGCTTCTCTTTCGCTGTCTCATCAGATAGCGAAGGAATGGTCCCTGTTTGATATATGACAGAAACGTCTGGATAAGAAACACGAACTCCTCTGCCGCTCCGCCGGTTTCGATCAGTCCTTCCCGGTTCGTCTTATCTCGCAGCTGTGGATTCTCTTCTTGAGAGATGTCTACCCAACCGATGATTTGGTCGTTGCTAAAGAAATCTCCGGCACGGCCGATTCCTCGTGCAATATCGATGTTCAGCCAGTCGTCATCCGGATCACCATACGGATAGACACGCACCCGATCCCTATACAGATATATCCGATGGCTCTTAAGTCGGTTTTTTTCGTCCTGAGTCAACACATACCTGCCCTCGGTTCTCCTGGAGAAATCGAATATGTAAAACTGAAATGCAAAGTCTCCACAAGTATAAGCCTGCCGTTTGGCTGCTTGCAGCCTCTCCTCCTCGCTTCGGTACTTCTGCCGCCATATCCAGAGGCCTCTTATGTGCTCGTCGTAGAGACTGACTTCCTCTGTCCCCACTCCCTTGTCGAAGCGGAATACACAACTCTTGCTAAAGAAACGCCCTTGAATCGAGAAAACCGCCTTGTCCTCGATGAGTGCTTTTAGTGTTTCCTGTTCGGTGTCGGCGACGAATCGCTGCTCTCCATTACAATAGACGGAGATTTCGAAGTTGTCCCTCGCTTCCTTGCGGGTGAGACGGGAAACGGGATCAGTCAGATTCGCCACGTCGCGACAAAGCCGATCGACCACTCGTTCGTTCCAGGCTCCCTTCAGTTCCTCCATCACGATAATTGTCCCATGCGCATCTCGATCAAGAGTATTCGGTGGACGTTCGTCCCATGCTATTTCCACTTCGTCAAGGAAGATCTCCTTCTCCTCGCCGTTCTCCTCGACGAAGTCATCGTCGAACCGCGTGAAGTCGTACCAGATTACAGTTTCCATAGCAGCGCCACGTACACGTGTCACTACCGAGACCTTCTTTGCCAGCTTCAATACCGCGAAGCGTCCGATACCCTTCTCGCCCTGAACCACCCGCTGCCGCAGGGGAGTTAGCCGTCGCCCTCTCTTCTTTGCCAGGAATTTCGTAGGTGTAGCGGGGTTCATCCAGGCCCTATGCACCATCTCCACCGTCATTCCGGAGCCGTCATCCTGCACCACTATCCTCGCATGGTTCTGCTTCGTCATGTTCTTCGAGAAGCCCTCGAACAAGACATCTACTCTGCTTGCGTCGGCGTCATAGGAGTTCTTGATCAGCTCAACCAATGCGACGCGTTCGTTCTTCAAGAGTTGCTCGCCGAGCATGGTCAGCAGCCGTGCATAAGGCCGGATCGAGAGAGGGGGCCTCGCCGGTGCGTCGGCGAACAGCGTCTTCGGTTCGTTCTGAGCAGATGCATCCGGCTTCACGTCTTCCTCCCAATGAGTACGAACTCGTCGGCATAAACCTGGCGCTGGCTAGAGTCTCGAGTGAAACGACCGAGTGCGTCCCGGTAGGGCGTCATAATCTTCAGTGACACCCTTCGCGGTATCGCGTGGATCCCCTCGAATCCGGCCCGTCTCATACTCGTCTCCAAATGCTCGGCGTTGTCAACCCTGACTCCCTTGTACTGAGTGTTGCCGATGACGAACACCGCCATGCCACCGGCTTGGAGGGTGTCCCAACAGCGACGGACTGCCTTGTCCAAGTCCACGAAGTATCTCGCGATCGACGACGCGTGCCCCGGGTCCTGGGCACTCATGTGCCGGTACGTTCTCCAAGCAGCATCACCGAGTCTCTTGATGGCGCTTGGCGACGGACGACGGACGCCGTGCCGGTTTCCCAGCATGTTTTTTCGTAGCGACCGGTAGTCGGCCGCGTAGCCGAGCCAGAGCGTCGAGAGCTGGTGGATGTCGGCATAGTTGTAGGACGTCACGTAGGGTGGGCTCGTTACAATCAGGTCTGCCATGTCCTGCGAGCTCCGAGCCTTCAGAAAATTCCGAGCCTGGATTCGAGTGGTCGGCGAGGGGCGCGGAAATACGTTCTCCCTGTTGGCGCGTCGCATCAAATCAATCTGATCCTCATACGCTTCCAAGACTGCGCGTGGGGTCTTGTTCGGGTCTCGCTGCGCCTTGATCGACTTGGTCAGCCAGTATGACGTCGGCTTGAGGATCGCTGAGAATGCACACTGGAAGAACCTGCGGTGAGCGCTGTATGGGCAGGTCATCTGTCGAATCCCCCGATCCAGACGGATCAAGTCGTCGATGTTTTTTTCGCTGAACCAATATCGGATCCGTTCGCAGATCGCGGAGCGTTCCACTGGGGTCACCTTCCGGCTCGTGGCTTCTTTCTTGATCGCTCTATAGGTCTGTGTCAGGATCGTATCCCTGTAGCTGTGGGTTTTCACCTGTGCGATCAATGTCGCCACCGGATTAATGTCGCAGCCCCAGAAGTTCTTGCCGTTGCGCCTTGCCTCCACCGCCGTGGTGCCACAGCCGCAAAAGACATCCGCCACGATGCGCACGTCGACGCCTTCTTCTTCGGCGTACTCAAGCGCCTTCGTCGTTATGAAGGCTGGGAACCGAGCAGGATAGGGGTGGATTCGGTGGATGAGATCCTCTCGCGTGTCCCCGAAGTCCCACGATGACGCCAACGTCCCTCCTTCGTCCATGGCTATCTGCGACAGCTCGGTCGGCTCTATTCATAGTGCAGCCTGCGCCGTCCCGGAACGCACTATGAGAGTACCAGAAACGGTAGGCCGCCTGCCTACCCCCTTGGGGGCGCGGTAGCCGGGCGAACGCCGACAGCTGCAGGCGAATGTTCTTCGTGGGGAAGAAAACGGTCTGCCTGCACCCAGAATCCACATCTTGTGGAGGGCATCGGCACTGGCACAAGTGATTCCCGCGAGGGTAGGGAATCGCGTACCGGCGAGGCCGTTGCCATTCGGCCCGTCGGCCACGGCATCTTCATCGCCGGCAAGGCGCGGCACCCCGCACCGGCGTTGGTGAAGAGGTAGGAACCCGTGCACGGGCCCGGCGTCGACCAACGACACGCTGCCACGCGCCAGGGCATCGACGGCGTGCGTGTTGGCGTCGGCGAGGCAAACGTAAGCCAAGGCGTCGCGGCGCAACTGGTCAGCATCAGCAGGACGTGTTCGGACAACGATAGAAGAATCGGGGTAGGTTGCTTGTGTGCGGGACGCAGTCACGGCAAACAAGCAATGCAGGTGAGGTAGGAATGAATATGGAACGATTCCCTCGAATCACTCTCGACCCGGATGTCATGGGCGGAAAGGCATGCATCCGGGGACTTCGAGTAACCGTCGCAACGGTCCTGGGGCTTCTCGCCTCCGGCAGGTCGGCGGATGAGATCCTGGCAGCCTACCCCTACATCGAGTCAGAAGACATCGATCAATCCCAGGCATACGCCGCGTGGCGGTTGGAGGAACGGGAGGTCGCTCTGACGGTCTGATCCGGTGAACATCGTGATCGACATGAACCTGTCGCCCGGGTTGGATACGCTGGCCAAGCCGCGCCGGCGCGCGGGGCTGCCTGATTCGACAGTCCCGCTACGCCGGGCGAGGCGTTACGGCAATGCTGCGCCGAGTTGCTCGGCGACCTGCTCCAGCAGCTCCTGGCCGCCGGCTCGCTTCCACTCCTCGACGTATTCGTCCCAGTCGTCGAAGCTGCGCTCGCCGAGCACGAACTCCAGCTCGTTGGTGGACTCGAACTCGCGGATCTTGGTGTCTATCTGCGGGTCGAGCATGATGAAGATGTCGTGGTTGAAGTACCGGGGCAGCTTGTTCACGTACTGGTTCCACATGCCGCCGACGATGCCCATCGGGTCGTCGAACACCTCCCACAGCAGGGTGTAGCCGAACGTCTGCCAGTTCTGCAGTGGGTTGCGCGCCGGATCGACGTAGGCGGGGTGCACGTCCCGAAAGCGCCCGAAGACGTTGGTGCCGTCTTCCTTCAATCGGGCCGGGTGACGGCCCTGGCGGCGTGAGGGGCCCAGCTTACAGCTTACGGTGAACGCTTCGCCGCGGCGCACAGCCGGTCGCACCGGCGGCGCATTTCGGCGAGCAGTTGGGCGTGGCGGGGGTCGGTGGCGAGGTTGACCGACTCGTCCGGATCGGTGCGCAGGTCGTAGAGTTCCTCGTACACGGGGTCCTGCTCGAAGTAGCGCAGGTACTTGGTGTGCTCGGTGCGGCAGCCTTCGCCCCTGGGGATGTCGGAGCGCTCGAACAGGTGCTCGCAGAAGAACTCGGTACGCCAGCCGGGCGCGGGGTCGTCTTCGAACAGCGGCACCAGGCTGCGTCCCTGCATGAGGCCCGGGACCGGCACACCGGCCAGTTCCAGGATGGTGGGAGCCACGTCGATGTTCAGCGCCAGCTCGGTGCGCCGCCAGCCGCCGGGGTCGCGGCGCGGGTCGCAGACAATTAGCGGTACGCGCAGCGGCTGCTCATTCAGCTGCCAGCAGTCGCTCAGGTCGCGTTCGCCGTAGTACATGCCGTGGTCGGAGGCAAAGATGATGACGGTGTCGCGGGCCAGTTCGTGGCGCTGCAGGGCGGCGGCGATGCGCCCGACGTTGCGGTCCACACCGCTGATCATGCGGTACAGTCCCTTCAGGTGGCGTTGGCGGTTGTCGGCGTTGTCGAAGCGCGGTTGCCGGCGCAGCCGACCAGGTCGGCGCGCTGATTGTCGGTCAGCAGAAACACAATGTTGGGCCGGTGATTCATGGCTTCGATATCAGCGGCGCCAGAAGGTGACGGTGAGCAGCACCAGCACGCTGTACACTTCCAGCCGTCCGGTGAGCATGGCGAAACTGAGCCACCACTTCACGGCGGCCGGGTAGAAGGCGTAGTTCTCGGTCGGTCCGATGGCGCCGAAGCCGGGGCCGACGTTGCCGACCGTGGCCAGGCCGGTGGATACGGCGGTGGCAAGGTCGGGGCTTGAGCCGGCCACGATCAGAGTGGTCAGCAGCACCAGTCCGATATAGAGGAAGAAGAACATCGCCACCGGGTACAGGATGTCCTTCTTGACCCGGCGGTCGCCGATTCTGAGGGTGAAGATGCCCTGCGGGTGGATCAGGAACTTGAACTCGTTCAGCGCTTGCCGGAACAGCGTTACGACCCGGATTACCTTGATGCCGCCGGCGGTGGATCCGGCGCAGCCGCCGATGAGCATGATCACCAGCAATACCGCCCGCGCCAGGGTCGGCCAGGCGTCGTAGTCCGCGGTGGTGAAGCCGGTGCCGGTGAGCAGCGAGGCGGCCTGGAACGCGCCGAAGCGCAGCCCCTCGCCCAGCGACTGGTACACCGGGCCGGTAACCGACAGGGTCACCACCGCCGCCGCCACCACGTAGATGCCGATGAAGGTGCGCACTTCCAGGTTGCCGAGCAGCTTGCCCGGGCGCCCCCGCATGGCCTGGAAGTAGAGCGAGAAGTTGACCGCCGCCAGCAGCATGAACACGGTCACCACCGCGTCCACGAACGCCGAGCCGTAGGCGCCGACACTGGCCGCGCGCGGCGAGAATCCGCCGGTCGCTATGGTGCTGAAGGTGTGCGTCACCGCATCGAACAGCGGCAGTCCGCCGGCCAGCAGCAGCGCCGCCTCCAGCACCGTCAGACCAAGGTAAATGAGCCACAGGATCTTGGCGGTACCGGCGACGCGCGGGGTAAGCTTCTCCAGCGTCGGGCCGGGCGCCTCCGAGCGCATCAGCTTCAGGCCGCCGATGCCGAGCCGCGGCAGGATTGCCACCGTGAGCACCACGATACCCATCCCGCCGAGCCACTGGGTGAGCGAGCGCCAGAACAGGACCGACCGCGGCAGCGACTCGATGTCGGTGAGCAGCGTGGCCCCGGTGGTGGTAAACCCCGACATGGTCTCGAAAAAGGCGTCGGTGTAGCTCGGGATGCTGCCGCTGATAACGTACGGCAGGGCGCCGAACGCGGATATCACCAGCCAGCTCAGCACCACCACCAGGAACCCGTCGCGGGTCAGCAGGGTGGCGTCGCGGAACGGGCGGAAGCCCAGAAACCCGCTCAGCGCGCACAGCAGCGCCACCCCGGCCGACACGCCGAATGCGATCACCGCCTGCCGTTCGCCGTAGATCAGCGCCACCAGGATCCCGGAGCCCATGAACAGGCCGGCGAGCAGCAGCAGCGAGGAAAGGGTATAGAGAACGGCACCGGTGCGGTGCGGGCGGTCTCCATTCGGCGAGCGTGGCTCTGTCGCCGGCGTCGGCGTCGGGTGGACAATAACGCCACGATCGGTGCCGGCTACCGCAGCCGGGCCGGATCGCCGAAGTCGTCGGTTGCCTCGACGAGTCACCGCGCGACCGTGCCTGTTGGTCCGCGTGGTTCGGCCGGCAGGCGGATCACGATTCGTGCGCGTGCTCCGGGGAGGAAGTCGCACGCGGAAGAAGCTACGGGGCCGCCGGCGGGGGAGAGTACCTGCGCGGTGTAGCGGGCGGGGTGCGGGAGCATGTTGCGCGCTTCGACGGTGACCGTGGCGCCGTTGCGCCAGCCGCGTACCTGGTCGACGGTCTCCAGGGCGCCCGCCCAGTCCTGCTCGGGGGATGCGCCGAGGCGGTAGGTAATGCCGCCGTAGCGGTTCAGGATGGGGTCGGCGTCGAGTGCCTCGGCGAGCATGTACATGCTCAGGATAGCGCCGTACTTGGTGGTCCAGTTGCCGCGGTACGGCCACGCAGGCAGCACGTCCTCGGTACCGCCGCCGAGGCAGGCGGGGTCGAACCGGGTGTCCGGGTTGAACGCGTGCTGCGCCGGCACCCGCGCCTCCGACTGGTAGTGGGCGTTCAGCCAGCGCCGTTTGTCCTCGGTCAGCGAGCTCTGCACGCCCTGGTGCAGCAGCGCGCGGGCGCGTTCGAACCACTCCGCCTCGCCGGTGTGCCGCCACAGCTCCATCAGTTCGGTGGCGCCCTGCGCGTACACCAGGTTGTTGGTGGAGTACTTGATGTCCACGGTGGTGCCGCCCACGGTGCGGTAGTCCCAGCGCCCCAGCGGCAGGTGCTGCAGCCCGTCGGTGCACGCGTTGAAGTGGTATTGCCAGCTTGCGAACCAGCTTGCCGCCACCCGCGCCGCCGCCAGCCAGCGCGCCTCGCCGGTGGCGGCGTGCAGCGTGTTGTGGGCAGCCAGCAGGGCGTGGCCCTGACGCTTGTCGATGTTGTAGAAGTCCATCTCGGAGCCGGCGAACACCCCGAACCGCTCCATCACCTGCATTGCCAGCTCGCCCATCGCCACCGCGTAGTTCAGGTAGCGCCGCTCGCCGAGGAAGGCGGCGGCACGCACGTAGGCCCAGATCAGGTACACGAAGTTGGTGGCGCCGCGCTCGCTCGGCTTGGCGAACTGGATGTCTGCCGCGCGCGATTGGCGCTCGGTCCAGCGCGAGCGCTCCCAGTACAGGAGCTGGATGCGCCGGGCGGCGGGCGCGGCGCTGGTGCCGTCGATGCGGCCGGGCACGTCGCCGTCCGGGAACAGCTCCATGAGGCGGTCCAGGGAACCGCGCAGCGCGGAAATCCAGCTTGCCGGCGGCGTTTGGCCGTGGGCCCGAAGCCGTTCGGCGCAGCGCACGTACCAGTACAGCCCCTCGCCGAGCGGCCCCATGTCGATGCGGCCGGGGTCGTAGTAGGTGCCGAAGGTGTCGACCATCCCGTCGTGGTCCTCGTGGTAGGTGGGGTAGAGGATGCCCAGCGGCGAGATGCCGTGCTCGGCGAAGAAGTCCATGGTGTCCACCGCCACCCGCACCGCGTCGCCATCGTCGTGGCGCAGGCCGTGGTCCAGCGCCGCGTGCGCCACCAGCCCGGCCATGCCCGACCACGAGAACCCGACGAAGCGGTGGAAGTACTCCTTGGGCAGGAACCGCCCGCCGCCGGTGGGGGCGTCGCCGAACACCCAGCGCCCCACGTAGAACACCCGGTAGGTGCGCCCGCCGCGCTCGATCTCCTGGATCAGGCCGTGGTCGCTGAGCGTGGTGCGCAGGCGCAGCTCATAGTCGGCGCGCAGGGTGTGCGGGGGATTGGTGGGGGAGGCGGGGTACAGCCGGCGCCATGCGGCGGAAAGCGCGCCGCAGTAGCCGGGGCGGAACACGGCTGCCGGGCGGCGCGGCGCCGCGTACAGGGCGAGGGTCTTGCGGTAGCGGGCGCCATCTTCCAGGGTGAGGCGTTCGTCGCTGTCGAGCAGCAGCCGGCGGCCGAACACGGCGGACTCCGGGATTTGATGCACGGCCTCGTAGCGGCCGCTGCCGGGGTCCACCTGCAGGCGCACGCTGGCCGCGGGCTCGGCGGCGTTCGGTTGCGGTTCCACCCAGCCGGCGAATACCCACGCCGCATCCTCCACGCTGAACCCGGCCGGGACGGTGGCGGCCGCCTCCGGGAAGTCCTCGCTTAGGTAGTGGCACGCCTCGGCGGTCGGGTTGCCGTCGTACAGCAGGCCGGGATGCAGGGTGTAGGTGGCGTCGGCGGCGGCAATCGGCAGCCGGCTGGTGATGCGCAGCTTGACGCCGGCGAGCGTGTCGCCGTGGTAGCGCCAGGTGAACGCCACCCGCCACTGCTCAGCGCGTCCCCGATCGGCGCCCGCCCGCGGGGAGGCAATGCCCCGATTGCCCACCGGGAACTCGGACGCCACCAGAGCTGCGCCGGTGGCCGGCGGTGCGCATGGCGCGCCGCTGCTACCGCTTCCGTCGTCCGCACCCGGCTCGTCCGCGTACCGCGACACGGCGGCGGTACAGTGGAGGGTGCCGGCGGTCCGGCCCGCGGCCCGGTCGTATATTTCGAACACGCCGCCGGCTCCGTCCGCCGCCGGCAGCGCGGACACCGTGAAGCGCTCCGGCAGCACGCTCTCGAAGTCGAAGTTGCGCGCCCGGTCGCCGGCTTCGTCGACGCGGCGCGGCGCGGCGGCGCCGTCGGTCTGGCGGATGTCGTCCACCAGGATGAAGCCCCAGTCGTCTTCCGGGTAGCGCGGCGCCGCGTGCCAGCCCCACGGTTCCACGGCCGCGTAGTCCAGGATCTGCAGATAGGCGCGTCGGCCGCGGAATTCGGCCACGTCCCAGCCGCGCCGCACCAGCTCCAGGTTGCGCTCGCCGGTGGCGGTGCGCACCCGCTGCCAGCCGCCGTCCCCGGCCACGTACAGGTTCAGGCAGGTCACGTCCGCGAAGTCGCCGCCGCCGATCAGGAAGTCGATGCCGGCGCCGGCGATCACGAATACGTCCGACTGCAACTCGCCGATCAGGGTGCCCAGGTTGCGGTTCTTGCTGTTCACCAGCCGCTTGCCCTCGAACCCGGTCACCGCATCCTGACCGGGAAACGCCCCGCACGCCGGCTGCATCCCGAATGCCGTTCCGTTGGGCCGCACCTGCATGGTGTGGTGCGTGTTGAACGGCGCCGCGCGCGGATCCCAAGTTCCGGCCACCGGCTGCCAGCCCCGGTAGCGGTTCTGCCGGATTTCCACGTCTGCGCTCAACTCGATCGCCGGCGGCCCCTCGCCCGCCCCATCCTGCGCCGCCGCGCGCCCCCGGCCCGTCCCCCCCCGGGGCCTCCACAGCGCCGGGGCGCGCCCCGGCGCCCGCCCCATCCTGCGCCGCGGCGCGCTCCAGGCCGATCCTCAGCGTGGTACTCGATACGGTCGGGCGCTGGTTCGGTTTCTGCCCGGGCATCACGGTCAGACCACCGCGGCGAGCGCGATGGTCAGGGGCGCGGCGTTGGTGATGTGGACGGCGTCGGGGAAGGTGAGGGTGGCGTCCTCCTGCCGGTACGCCGTGGCGGCCCCGCCCACCTGCACGCCGGTCACCGCGCCGCCGGCTGCGCCCACCAGCCGGTCGCTGGCGAAGCTGGACAGGCGCAGCTCGCCGGCCGCCGGCTGCAGGCGGATCTCGGTGGCATCCAGGGTGCAGGTGCCCCAGCCGGAGCCGAGTGCCCAGAAGGCGGTGTAGGGGGCGTCGGCCACCTGGGGGCTGAACCCGACGTAGCCGCGCACGGCGTCGAACTCGAACCCGGACCAGGCCAGCAGCAGCGCGAACGCGGCCATGGAGCGCGCGTAGTTGCTGCCGCACTCGATTTCGTTCCACGGGTTGCGCCGGCTGCCGTCGTAGCGGTCGCGCACCGCCTGCACCATCGCCAGGCCCTCCTCCAGCATGCCCTCCTGGACCATGTGGCAGGCGGCCTGGTACTCGAAGCCGTGCATGGTCTCCTGCGCGTAGGTAACCGGCACTACCGGCAGCGCGCGCGGGTAAGAGCAGATCACCGTGCCCGCCTCGTCGTCCAGTCCGTACAGGCGCGCCGGGTTGAAGTGCTCCCGCAGCGAGCGCATGAAGTTGTGGCGGTAGATCGCCGCCAGCGCCGAGCGGGTCTGCTCGCGGTCGAACACCTCCCCGATACCGCAGATGTTGGCATGCCATTGCCCGAGCACCTGGTCGATCGCGCAGCCCTCCGCCACCTGGTACTTGATCTCGCCGTGCTCGGCGTCCCAGTAGTTCATTACCTGGCTGCGCCCGCCGCGGTAGGTCTCCTGGTCGTCGCCGGTAGCGTACACCTCCAGGAGCGACCGGTCGGTGAGGTCGATCTGCTGCTGATAATACTCGCCGTTGAACAGGTTGCGGTCGGTCCACGCCTTGCCGCGCGCGAACAGCGCCCGGTACTCGGCGGCGGTACCGGATTCGCCCAGGTGGTCGGCCATTTCGGCGCCGGCGGCCAGGGCGGCCAGGTAAAAGCCGTTCAGCCAGGAGTTGGGGCCGAACAGCTCCATGTCCAGCGTGTGGTGCTGGCGCCCCTCCAGCACGCCGTCGCGGTCGGCGTCCCAGCGGTCCGGATTGCTGTCCGCCCAGGCGAACGAGATGTTGGCCTTGATCGTGTCCCAGTGGCCGCGCAGCCAGTCGGTGTCGCCGCTGATCTTCCACTCCCGGTATGCCTTGATCACGCCGCCGAACTGGCCGTCGGCGCACGGCCGGAAGCCGAGCCGTTCGCGCCCGAGCGGCAGTTGCAGCCGGAACGTCATGCCGCCGTCGGGCGCGGCGTTGTAGCGGAAGTCGGCGTCGCGCATGGAGCGCTCCAGGTCCGGGAACAGGAACGGCATCGCGTAGGCGTAGTTCCACACGTGCGTGCAGCTCCCCTCGCAGCAGCCCTGGTCGACGCGCACCCCCTCGAAGCCGTAGAAGGTGCCGTCCTCCAGCCGCAGCACGGTAGAGCTGTTCAGCACCGACAACGTGGCGGCGGCGGCGTCGAGCACGGCCGGCGGCACACTGCTGGCGTACAGCGCGTCGCGGAACGCCACCGTGTCGCCGTGCAGCCGCTGCCACTCGCGCAGGCAGTAGGCGGCGCTGGCCGCGGAGTCGGCGAACCGGGTGGCGTACCAGTTGCGCCACTCGCCCGTCTCGAATTCCGGCGGCGGCGCGTCGCGCTGTTCCTGGTCCACCCCCACCGGGTGCCAGTAGTTGACGCAGTTCGGGAAGCTCCAGGCCAGCACGAAGCGGACGCTGCGCGTCTGCCCGGCGGCCACGCTGATCCGGGCCGCCAGCACGCCGGTGTCGTCGCGGCCGAAGCCGCCGCCGGCACTGGCCGGTTCCGGGTAGCTGCGGTTGGTGAACCCGCCCGGCGCGGTGAAGTCGTGCCAGTAGATGGTGAGGTCGTCGAACCAGGCGCCGCGGAACCAGTTCTCCTGGTAGCTGACTTGCGGGCAGTCGGTGGCGACGGTCAGGTCGCCGTGGCGGGGATGGTCGGCGGCGAAGCCGGCGGCGCCCAGGGTGAGACACTGAACCTCGCCGTCGCGCCGCGCACGGTTGACCGGGGCGCCCGGCGCATCCGCCGCGCCCGGCTTGGCCGGGTTGGTGACCGCGAACGCCACGGTGTAGTCGAGGTCGTCGTCGCTGGTGTTGGCAATCTGCACCGCGAAGCAGGCGGCCGGGATGCTGGAGTCGGCGGAGTTGCCGGGGATGAACGGGTTGAAGGCGCGCAGCGACACGGCGCCGGGAAACTTCTGGTCGGCGAACGCCAGGGTGGCGACCGGGAAGGTGCCCTCGAACTCGACGTCGGCGAAGTGCGGCAGGCCGCCGAGGGAGGCGCGCGTGGGGCCGAAGCCGTAGCTGTGCAGCCAGGTGGAGCGCAGGCTGCCGGACAACGGCCCCGGCAGGTCGCCGTGCAGGACGCGCGCGTCCACCACCTCGCCGCCGCGCTCCGCCTTGACGGCAAGGTGGCTGAAGCCGTTCACGCTGCCCTTGTTGGGGCGGTTGAAGATTTCCCAGTCGACCAGCCGGCCGTTGCCGGCCAGCCCTATCGAGCCGGAACCGATGCCGCCGAGCGGAAACGAAATCTCGTTGAGTTGGGCGCCGCGGTAGGTGAAGTGGGCGCGCGTGGACTCGCGCAGGCGATGGTTGCTCATGTCGCCGGCATGGTGCGGACAGACCCGCCGCCGGTCAAGCTCGCTGCCCGCCGCCCCGGTCGCCCTCGCCGCCGCCCGCTGCATCGGCGGGGCCGGCGCCGATCACCTTTACCGGCACGCCCGCAACGCGCCTGAAGTGGGCTTCGTCGCGCGCACCCACCAGCACGCCGAACCCCAGTTCGCGCGCCGTGGCCGCAACGGCCATGTCGTTCTGCGGAATCAGCTCTCCGCGGGCCGACAGCTCGGCATATATGTCCGCGTAGTGTTCAGCTATCGCCGCACTGAACGGTTCTATCCCGGTGAGCATTCGAATCGTTTCCAGATGGGCTCTCCGGCGCGCAGCGCGTGTGGCAGAGTCCGCCATGCGAACGCCGCTCAGGGCTTCTGCCCACACAATCGCCGGCAGCGCCAATTCGTCGTCCCACGCCAAGTGTTCGCTAACGCCCGCTTGGAGTGCCCGCTCCAATTCGACCAGCGCCGAGGTGTCGAGGACTAATCCCACGGGTTGTCCAGGATGCGATCGGCCTCGTTGACTCTGCGCAGGTCATCGGCGAAATCCTGGTCGGGGCGAACACTGCCGAGGGCATCCCAGACCTGGCGCAAGGTTGCCCTGCGCGAACCCGCAACCGGAACCAGTTCAGCGACCGGCTTGCCGTTCTTGACCAGCACGAACTGGTCGCCGGTGTGCCTGATCCGAGCCAGGCAGTCCCCGAGGTTGCGCGCAGCCCAAGTGCTCGACACGGTTACCTTCATACGCAAAATTGTAAATTACGCGTTTGCGAAGCTCAAGCCCCGCGTTCCTTGACAACAAGTGGTTGCCACCGTAACGTGGCAGCTCGGTATGTTGACCTACCTCGCCCGCCGTCTGCTGCTTACCGTTCCCACGCTGTTCATCGTCACGGTGATCGTGTTCGTGATGATCCGGCTGGTGCCGGGCGACGCCGTCGACGCCATGGCGCTGCGGCTGTCGCAGCAGGGGCAGGAGATCGACCTGGTGCGCGAGGAGATCGAGGCGATGCTCGGGCTCGACGTGCCGGTGCTGCAGCAGTACGGGCGCTGGATCGGCGTGCTGCCCGACCGCGACGGCAAACTCAACGGGCTGCTGCAGGGCAACCTGGGCGGTTCCTACTGGCGCCCCTACACCGTCAACCAGGAGATCTCGCGGCGGCTCCCGTCCACGCTGGAGCTCGGCTTCCTGGCGCTGGTGATATCGCAGGTCATTGCGCTGCCGATCGGCATCTACTCGGCGCTGCGCCAGGACACGTTCGGCGACTATGTCGGACGCAGCATAGCGATGACCTTCATCGCCGTGCCGAGCTTCTGGGTCGCCACGATGGTGATCATCTTCCCGGCGCTGTGGTGGGGCTACATGCCGCCGGTCATGAAAAAACCGTTCTTCGAGGATCCCCTGCGCCATCTGCGCGCCTACGTGGTCCCCGCCACCGTCCTCGGCATGAGCATGTCGGGTCTGACCATGCGCATGGCGCGCACCATGATGCTGGAGGTGCTGCGCCAGGACTACATCCGCACCGCCTGGGCCAAGGGGCTGCGCGAACGGGTCGTCATTGTCGGCCACGCCCTCAAGAACGCCCTGATTCCGGTGGTTACCGCGGTCGGACTGCAGCTTCCGCTGCTGATCGGCGGCACGGTGATCATAGAGACCATCTTTGTGCTGCCCGGCATGGGGTCGCTGATCGTCGACTCCACCACCACGCGCGACTATCCGATGCTCAGCGGGGCGATGCTGTTTTTCGCGTTTGGTCTGATCATCATCAACATCCTGGTCGACCTGACCTACGCCTACCTGGACCCGAGGATTCAATATGAATAGGACGGGAGCCTGACATGGGCGACGCTGCCCCTTCGCTCGACGGCGCCGGTGCCGGCCAGGGCCGGTCGATCAACTTCCTGCAGCTCGCGCGCCGGCTGTTCCGGGAGAAGCCGCTGGGGGCGATCGGCGGGGTAATTACGCTGGCGCTGCTGTTCACCGGCCTGTTCGCGGACGTGCTGGCGCCATACGGGATGAACGACACCGACAAGCTGAACTTTCTCGCTCCGCCGTCGGCGCAGTACTGGCTCGGCACCGACCACCTGGGCCGCGACATGGTGAGCCGGATCATCTACGGCGCCCGCATCTCGGTGGTCGTGGGGCTTACCTCGTCGGCGATCACCGTGGCCATCGCAGTGCTGATCGGCGTGCTCAGCGGCTACATCGGCGGGCCGTTCGACCTGATGGTGCAGCGCGTGGTGGACGCGGTGATGGCGTTGCCGGGGCTGGTGCTGCTGCTGGTGATCATCTCCATGATCGGGCCCGGCATGTGGTCGGTAATCGTGACTCTCGGCGTGCTCGGCGGCATTTCCAGCTCGCGCATCATCAGGAGTGCGGTAATCGCCATCAAGGAGAACTCGTACGTGGCGGCGGCGCAGGCGATCGGCTGCCGCAGGAGCACAATGTTCATGCGCCACCTGCTGCCCAACATCATGGCCCCGATCATCATCCTGTTCAGCCTCAACATTCCCGGCGTGATTCTGAGCGAGGCGAGCCTGAGCTTCCTGGGATTCGGCATTCCGGCGCCGCAGCCGAGCTGGGGCGCGATGCTGGGCGGCAAGGCGCGCCCGTACATGATGTCGGCGCCGTGGATGGTGCTGTGGCCGGGCATGGCGCTGGCGGTGGTGGTGTTCGGCACCAACATCTTCGGCGACGCGCTGCGCGACCTGCTCGACCCGCGCCTGCGCGGCGGCTCGGGACGCTACGGCCTGACCGGACGCGGCAAGGAGCTGGCCCGGTCGCTGCGCGGCAAACTGGCCGACAATGGCACAGCCGGCAGCGTCGGCGCCGCCGCGGGCAAGGCCGCCGCGAACAAGGAGGTGTAAGGAGCGGAAAGATCAATCATTCCGGACCGGCTCCGGAGTTCGACTACGAGCAATACCGGGTGCATCCGTGCACCACGGTAACGAGGAAACCATGCGAAACAAGATTCTATACGTGCTCGCGGCGGCGCTGTTGGCCGCTGCACCACCGCTATTCGGGGCCGCCGAGGGAGAGGCCACGGCGACCGACACGATGGGGACGTCCGAGCCCCAGTACGGCGGCACCATCACGGTGCTCAACTTCCTCACCGACGCGCTCGGTGTGCCGGATCCGGCCTACGGTTCCGGCTCGACCACGACCAAGAACATGGTCGGCGAGCGCATCCAGGTGGGCGACGTGCACCAGCACGGCATCCGGGGAAGCGGCGCATTCGCCTTCACCGACGACGCCGGCCTGCCGTTGCCCTACAAGACCGGCGGCGTGGCCGAGAGCTGGGAAGTGACCGCCGACCGGGTGATTCTGCACGTTCGCGACGGCATCATGTGGTCCGGCGAGAGCATCAACGACGTCATGGAGGCACGCCCGGTCACCGCCGAGGACATCGTGTTCCACTACCGCCGCGTGTTCGACGAAGCGTCCGGCGCCGGCGGCTACATCCGCGGCATCGACTGGATCAAGAAACCCGAGGTGGAGAGCGTCTATGCCATGGACGAGGACACCGTGGTGTTCGAGACCAACTACTTCTTCGGCAACTGGGACGGCACCCTGCAGGGCGGCGGCGGCCAGCTGTTCGCTCCCGAGAGCTACGCGGCGAGCGAGCCGGACAAGCTCACCTGGGAGAACATGGTCGGCACCGGCCCGTTCTGGGTCAAGGAGTACGTGCCCGGTTCGCACCTCACGCTCGGCGCCAATGAGCTGTACTGGCAGAAGGCGATCATCGACGGCAAGGAGTACCGCACGCCGTTCGTGGACGAGTACGTGATGCCGATGATCAAGGACGAAACCACCGCGGTGGCGGCGCTGCAAACGGCCACGGCCGACGCCTACCTGCGGGTGACACCGCCGCACGTGCCGGCGCTGGAGAGGGCGTTCCCGGACCTGCAATCGCGCAAGTCGGGAGCGGGGCTCGCCAATGTCATCGCCTTCGATACCACCAAGTCGCCGTTCGACAACCGCGACGTGCGCCGGGCGCTGATGGTCGGCACCGACCGCAGCGCCGTCAACGGCATGCTGATGGAACCGGATCTGGAGTACAACATGCATCCGTTCGCCGCCGGCTGGGAGGGCTGGGTGCCCGTGGACGAGATGCCGGAGTCGACCCGCATGCTGTTCGACTACGATCCAGAGCTGGCCAAGCAGATGCTTGCCGACGCCGGCTATCCGAACGGCTTCGAGGTCGACGTGCTGGCCATGAACGTGTACCAGAACGACGACATCGCGGAGATCGTGGCGGACCAGTGGAAGGACCTGGGCGTAACGGTGAACATCACCGTGAAGGACGGCAGCGCGGTGAACAAGGAAGTACGGCCGCCGGCGCACATGGAATACGACGCCGTGGCCTGGGTGATGGTGACGCACACCCCGATCCTGTTCGCCCACACCTATTACGGCTCCGCCGGCCCGCGCAACGCCGGCTACTACCGCTCCGAGTATTTCGACGAGCGCATGCTCGGCGCGATGCGCGAGGAGGATGGCGCCAAGCGCGTGCAGATGCTCACCGAGGCCAACCTGCGCCAGCAGGACGACGTGGCCGCGATCCCGTTCGCGTTCCCGTCCTGGCGCACCTTCTGGTGGCCCTGGGTAAAGAACATTCACGGCGAGGTGTGGTATCACATCCACACCCCGGATGCGCACAACTGGTGGCTGGACCTGGAGCTGAAGGAGGAGATGGGTCACTAAGGGGACCTGTCGACCTATCATTTTCGAGCATTGAGGGGAGGCGGGACGCGAGGTGTCGTGGTTTCGTCTCCCCGTTTCTTTGAGGAGCACAGCATGCCGCATAGCGTCGGCCGCACCGTGATCGTCCACAAGGACGACTTCGCCTACAACTCGCACCCGTCCATTGCGGTGCTGGACAACGGCGAGTGGCTCGCGGTGTTCGGCAGCTCGCGGCGCCGCGACCCGAGGGAGCATCCGCCGGGCGACCCGCTGTTCCGCAACCTGCTGGTGCGCACCGCGGACCGGGGCGCGACCTGGAGTGCGCCCACCTTCGTGCCGGACTTCGACTGGTACGGGGTGGAGTGCCCGGGCATCGCGCAGCTCGCGGACGGCACGGTGGTGCTGAGCCAGTTCCGCTTTGGCTGGTATCCGCTCGGCGTGGCCAAGAAGCGCCGGGCGGCGGGGGAGGCGGTCTACCTGTCGCTGCCGGAGCGCCCGTTCGGCGGCTGGACCGAGGACTTCACCGACGCCGACTGGGAGCGCTCGCAGCGCACCTGGGCGCGCGGCTACCACGGGCTGTACGCCCACTTGAGCCGCGACCGCGGCGACACCTTCGAGACGGTGAAGATCGACTGCGCGCCGTACCGCGACGGCTATACCCGCACCGGGGTGGTGGAACTGGCCGACGGCCGGGTTGCCTACGCGGTGACCGAACACCACCCGCCGCTGCCGAAGGGCGACACGTTCCTGGTCACCTCCGCCGACGGCGGCCGCAGTTGGGATCCGCCGGTGCTGATGGTGGCGGCGCCAGACGACGTGTACGGCGAGCCGGACGTGGCGGAGGTGGCCGCGGGGGAGATCTACTGCATCCTGCGCGCCGATGCGCGCGGCGGCTACCTGGAGGGGTGCCGCTCCGTGGACGGCGGCGCAACCTGGAGCGCGCCGGAGGTCACGCCGATGTACGGCGGCCCCGGGCACCTGCTGAACCTGGCCGACGGCCGCCTGCTGTGCACCTACGGGCGCCGCAAGGCGCCGTTCGGGGTGCGCGCCTGCCTGTCCGCCGACGGCGGCCGCACCTGGGACCTGGAGCGCGAGATCGTGATCCGCGCCGACCTGCCGAACGGCGACCTCGGCTACCCGACCACCATCGAGTACGCCCCCGGCGAGCTGTTCTGCTGCTACTACGGCCAGGAGCCGGACGGCGTTACCTGCATCCAGGGAACCTGCGTCACCGTGTCCTGAACGTCCGCACCCCGCAACCTTGCCGGTGCTTGAGGATATGCCCGGCGAGGCCATACCATTGGGGGCATGTCAACAGAACAAGCCATTCGATCGGCGTTCGATTCGCAGTACCAGGCCGGCCTCGACATGCTGGAGGCGGCAGTGCGGGCCTGCCCCGACGACGCCTGGGACAGTTCCGCCCACGTCAACCGGTTCTGGCACATCGCCTACCACACGCTGTTCTACGTCAACCTGTACCTGTTCGAGACCGTGGACGATCACGTGCCGTGGAGCGGCCACCGGGACGACGCGCAGAATCTGCGGCCCGGTGTGGAGCCATACTCGCGCGACAGCATCCTGGAGTTCCTGTCGTTCTGCCGCGACCACGCGCGCCGTCGCATCGCCGCGCTCGAGCTGGGCGTCGAGTCCGGGTTCTCGTGGCTGCCGTTCAGCCCGGTGGAGCGGCTGGCCTACAACCTGCGCCACCTGCAGCACCACGCCGGCCAGCTCAGCGAGCGCATCCGCCAGGACACCGGCAACGGCGTCGGCTGGGTGGGACGCGGCTGAGTCTGTCGGCTCAAACCGGACGCGACAGCAACAGCAGCATCGGACGTGTGGTCAAGTGGCCGCGTACCGGGTACCCTTGCGGACAGCGTGAATCAACCGAATGTCACCGGGTTCGAGAGCATCGTGCAGCGGGTGGGGGAGTTGCCGGAGGCGCTGCGCGGGCTGCAGGATGTCCTGCTTGCCAACCTGGCGATGATTGCCGAGATCCCGGCGCCCACGTTCGCCGAGGCGGCGCGCGCCGCGTTCGTGCAGGAGCGGTTCGCGGAGCTCGGCTACTCCGAATGCTCGATGGACGAGGTCGGCAACGTGGCCGGTGTGCTGCCCGGCAGCGAGAACGGTACTGCCGACCGCAACATCCTGCTGGTAGCGCACACCGACACCCCGGTTGCCGCCACCGTCGACCACACGGTGATGGTGCAGCCGGAGCGGGTCATCGGGCCGTCGGTGGCGGAGAACTCGCTCGGCCTGGCGGTGGTGGCGTCGTTGCCCGCCGTGCTGGAGCGGCTCGGGCTGACCTTGCGCTCCACCGTGCTCGGGCTGGCGTGCAGCCGCGGCCTGGGGCGCGGCAACCTGGAGGGGGTGCGCTTCTTCCTGGACCACGCCAAGCTGCCACTGCAGTTCGGCCTGTGCGTGGAAGGCGTGCAGCTCGGGCGGTTGAGCTACACCTCGATCGGGATGATCCGCGGCGAGATAACCTGCGAGGTGCCGGAGGAGTACGACTGGAGCCGGTTCGGGGCCGGCGGCGCCATCTCCACGCTCAACGACATCATCACCCGGATGCTGGAGATACCCACGCCCGACCGGCCCCGCACCGCCATTGTGCTCGGGCGCATTGACGGCGGCACCTCGGCGAGCACCATCGCCACCCGCGCCGCGCTGCAGTTCGAGGTGCGCAGCGAGTCGGGCGCCACGGTGCGCCAACTGCTGCAGAACATCCACGAGATCATCGAGGAGGTCTCGTCGCAGACCGGCGCCGACATCGGCTTGCACATCTTCGCGCGCCGGCGCCCGGGCGGCATTGCCTTTACCCATCCGCTGGTGCGCCGCACGCGCCGCGTGATGCAGAGCCTGGCGCTGACGCCGCGCCTGTCGCCGAGTACCTCCGAACTGTCCGCGTTCATCGACCAGGGCGTGCCGGCGGTCACCGTGGGGCTCACCTCCGGCGAAGCGTTGGGGCAGCGCAACGAGGCGGTGCGCATCGCACCCATCTACACCGGGCTGGCGCAACTCCTGGGCATCGTGCTGGCCATGGACGGCGGGTACTGCGAATGAGCTGGCTGGCGAGCAACACCTTTCACCACGGCCAGTTCGACCTGGCCGAACTGGAGCGGCGCAAGCGGCAAGCGGGCGTGTCGATCTCCCTGTGCATCCCGACCCTCAACGAGGAGCGCACCATTGGCAAGGCGATCGTGGTGCTGAAGTCGGAACTGATGGACCGCCACCGGCTGCTCGACGAGATCGCGGTGATCGACTCCGGCTCCGACGACGCCACCCGCGAGGTGGCGCGCGCATTTGGCGCGGACGTGTACCCGGCGGCGGAAATCCTCCCCGAGTGCGGCCACCACCGCGGCAAGGGCGAGAACCTGTGGAAGGCGATCTACCAGTTGTCCGGCGACATCATCGTGTACGTCGACGCCGACATCCGCAACATCCACCCGCGCTTCGTGTACGGCCTGGTCGGGCCGCTGCTCAACATGCCCGAGGTGTCCTACGTCAAGGCGTTCTACGACCGCCCGCTGGCCGAATCGGGGCGGCTGCGACCGTCCGGCGGAGGGCGTGTTACCGAGATCCTGATCCGGCCCCTGTTCTCGCTGTTCTTCCCCGAACTGTCGGCGCTCATCCAGCCGCTGTCGGGCGAGTACGCGGTGCGGCGCGAGGTGCTGGAGCAGATTCCGTTCCCGGTCGGCTACGGCGTGGAGACCTCACACCTCATCGACGTGTACCACCGTTGGGGCATGGGCGCCTTCGCGCAGACCGACCTGGACCGCCGCATCCACACCAACCAGGCCACCGACGCGCTCGGGCGGATGGCGTTCGGCATCCTGCAGACCTTCCTGCAGCGCATCGACTCGCTGGAAATCATCGGCGACCTGCCCGCCCTGAACACCACCCTCTACCAGTTCATGGTCGACCAGGGCCGCCACGAGGAAACCGCCCACGACATCCGCATCGTCGAACGCCCCCCGATGATCGAAATCCCCGCCTACCGCACCAAGATGGAACTGGCGTCCGAAAGCCGCTGACCGGGGGCGGCCGCTACTGACGCCAGAACAGGTGCTGGGCGTCGATGCCGAGGTTGCCGGCGTAGTCGGCGGCCATCGGGAAGCTGGTGCGCACGTTGCCGAGGTTCTCCTTTGCCAGGACGGGAACCGGTTGCAGCCCGACGGTGCCGATGATGTACAGGTTTTCGGCGTGCAGGTCCCAGATCTGCTGCGCGAGCGCCCGGAACTCGGATGAGCCGAACCGGGTGGTGCTCAGTTCGCCGACCCAGCGGTGCAGATCCTTCATCTCCTGTGGCGGCTCCTCACCGGGCAGCTTGCCGTCGGCGAAGTCGGCCAGCGTATTCTTGCCGGAGTCGATATCGTCGTTCGCCTGCAGCCACTGCTCCCACGCCGGCGCCCACGCAAAGCCCAGGCCGCCGACGTCGGCGCGGTTCGGCTCCAGGTAGAACGCCACCTCTTCCACGGTCTCCATTTTGCGGGCGCGGAACGCGTGATCGGTGCTGTCGCCGCGCTCCGAGAACAGCGAGTTCTCGACCGGTCGCAGCCCTACCTTGATGCCGACCTCTTCCCAGTACTCCTTGATCAACTCGAACGCCGCCGGGGGAGTGGACAGCGTGTTGGACCACTCGATGGTGACCAGCAAGGCGTCTCCACCCGGGCCGATCCGAAAACCGTCGCGGTCACGTTCGCTCAGACCCACCTCATCGAGCAACCCATTGGCTTTGTCCGGATCGTACTCGGTGTAGGCCTGCCCCCACGCCTCCTTGTAGAAGGTGGTCGAGGGCAGCATGGTGGCCTGCAGCGGCGTGCCGAGGCCCAGATAGATGGCCTTGTTGAGATCGTCGCGGTCGATGGCCACCGACAGCGCGCGACGGAAGCGGACGTCCTGAAACAGCGCCCGCAACTCGGCATCGTCGTGGTTCTGGTTCAGCGCCAGGCCGAGGTCCGCGGACAGGATTCCCGGTGCGCCGCTCACCGTGTAGCCGCCGGAACTTTCGTTCTGCTTGTAAAGCGACCAGTTGTCCACGCTCGTTCGCATGAAGGCGATGTCCGCCTCCCCGGAGATCGCCTTGAGCTGGTAGGTTTCCCGGTCGACCAGCGTGGAGACGATCGTATCGATGTAGGGGAGCTGGTTGCCTTCGGCGTCGACCTGGAAGTAGTAGGGATTGCGCTCGTAGGTGCGCACGGTGGTCGTGAAGTCGGTGAACCGCCACGGCATCATGGTGGGTTGTTCGATGTCCTTCTTGGGGCTCCACCAGAAGTGATAGTGGAATGCTCGTGTCCAGTCCTCGAAGCCTTCTTCCTTGGCAACTGCGTTGGCGTCCGGGTTGTGATTGATGTGCCACTTCTTCAGGTAGTGCTTGGGGTGGAAGCTGACCCATTGGCTGCCCGGCCACGCGCCGAGCTGTACCTCCAGCACCGGATAGGGATCGTCCATCTCGTAGCGCACGTGGTAGTCGTCGATCTTGGTGACGCCCGTTACCCCCGACAGGATCGCCCAGGTCTCCACTTCGGGGTGCCAGTGCATGTCCTCGAACACGAACACAATGTCGTCCGCCGTGAACGGCTCGCCGTCCGACCACTTGGTGCCCTTGCGCAGGGCCAGCGTCATGCTCTTGGCATCGTCCGCGAGTTCGTAGGAGAGGGCGAGATCGGGAATGATGCCGCCTTCGGGGGTGAACTGCAGGAGGTTGCTGCTGCCGTTGTCCACTGATTCGGCGGTGAGGTCGTTCCACGGCCGCTCATTGACGGAAAATACGTTCAACGTGCCGCCGTAGCGGCCAATCTCCGGCACCAGGTCGGCGACCGAGGGCACCTCCGGCAGCCGCTGGTCTACCGGCGGCAGTTCGCCGGCGGCCACCAGCGCGGCCAGCATCGGCGCTTCCTGGTACTTGCCCGCCGGGGTGGCGGCGGGCTGCGACGATGCTTCCTCCGTTCCGGCGCCGGCAAACAGGATACCGGCTGCCAGAATGAGTGCCCCCACGGTCAGGAGCGGCTTGCGTACGGTCATGACCAACCTCCGTCGGTATCGCCGGCGGACAGGCAACCCACCGGTATGGCCGGGTACTATGCACCCGCGGTGGGACGCTGTCAATGTTGCCGCGCCGGAAGCGCCGGAGGTGGGGCGAGCGAACGCTCCGGTTGCGGCTGGTCTCGGCGCCGAGCGTGCTACTTGGTGCTGTCGAGCGCGGCCAGCGCGGCGGCGATGGCCTGTTGCTGGGCGGCGTCTGCGACCGGCATGGGCGCGCGGGGGAGGCCGGAGGGGCAGCCTTGCAGGATCTGGGCGTACTTCACGCAGGCCGGCAGGTTGTCGCCGTTGATTGCGTTCCACAGTGCCAGGAGGCGGCCGTGCAGATCGCGGGCGCAGTCGTGGTCGCCGCGGGCTACGGCGTCCCAGAGGGCAACGCAGGGGGCGGGGGCCGCGCTCAGTATGGCTGCCACGGCACCGTGGGCGCCGAGGGCGAACGATGGGTACAGCATGGCGTCGACCGCGCTCAGGATGACGCTGTCCGCCGGCGCCTCGCGCAGCAGGTCGGCGAGCAGCTTCAGGTCGCCGGCGCTCTGCTTCACGCCGATCACGCCCGGGACCTCGCGCAGGATGCGGCACAGCAGCTCCGGCGCCAGGTAGCTCCACGGCACCACGTTGTAGATGATGACCGGCAGGCCGGTCTGTTCGGCGGCGGAGCGGAAGAAATCCAGCATGGCGTCGTCGTCGGGGCGGAACAGGTAGTGCACGGGGGTGATCTGCAGGGCGGCCACGCCCATGCCGGCCAGGGCCTTGCCGCGCCGCACCACCTCGCGCGTGCTGTTGGCGATGATGCCGGCGATTACCGGCGCCCGCCCGTTGGCCGCCCGCAGGGCTGCCGATGCCGCTCGCTGACCTTCGTCCCCGCTCAGGGTATGCCCTTCGCCCGTGGAGCCTGCCACGGTAACGCCGTGCACGCCGCGTTGCAGCAGCCAGCGGCACTGCCCGGCCAATGCGGCCTCGTCCAGGTCGCCGCTTGCGTCGAACGGCGTGGTAACCGGCGGAATGATGCCGCGAATGAGTTGTGCTTCCATAACGCGTGCAGCATATCACTGCATCGCACCGCTTCCCAGCAGATCGGCGCGTTGCGCGTGGCGTGAGCCGTCTACGTGGAGGCGGTCCAGCGGGAGGGGGAGATTCCGGCGCCTGCGCCGTCCAGGTCGGCGGGGCGGTTCTGCACGGCGAGGTCGATGCGGCGCGTGTTGGGGTCGCGGAACAGGCGGCGCGCCGCCGGGGGCAGCTTGGCGAGCCGTTCGGGGGCCCACGGTGCGACCTCGGTAACCGGGCCGGCCCAGGCCGGGCGGTAGGAGATGGCCAGCATGCGGCGGTCGGCGGTGGAGTAGTTGGGGTAGTTGCCGTGGAACACCTTCTGGTTGATCGCCACCGCGGAGCCTGCCGGGCAGGTAACCATCACCTCCTCGTCGTGGCGCAGGAAGCGGTTGTAGGGGTTGCCGTCGGCGTGCACGGACAGGTGCGAGCGCGGCACCACCTTGAACGGCGAGCACTCCGGGGTCAGGTCGTCGAGGTAGTACAGCGCGCGTATCAGCACCGGCGAACTGAGGCCGCCGGAGGCGCGCGACCCATATGGCAGGGCGTCGGTGTGGATGGCGATGCCGGGGTGGCCGGGTTCGCAGAGCTGGTAGCTGATGGAGGTGCACAGCACGTCGTCCCCGAACAGGCGTTCCAGGAACGCCACCGTGGGCGGCAGCGCGATGGCCGCCATGGTGTGCGGCATGTCGCGTCCGAGCAGGTCGTCCGCCGTCTGCTTGTGCGGCGAGTAGTCGGTGGCGGTGAGCCGCAGCGCGGCCAGCTCGGCGCCGATGGCGCTGATCTGTTCCGCATCCAGCAGATCGGGCAGCACCAGGTAGCCCTCCAGCTCCAGGCAGCGGACGCGCTCGCCGACGGTCAGCGCCGCCCAGTCCGCATCGGCCCGCCGCGCTCCGGCCAGCTCGCTCCGCTCGTTGGTGTTTCGCGTATCCATGGGCGAAGTCAACTGACGCGGTGGGCGGTGAGGTAGTAGGCGCCGGCGAGGTGGCGGCGTTCCTCATCGAGCCACCAGGAGCGGATCTGTGCCGGGCCGGCGTCGAGCGGCAGGCGAAAGGTTACCTCGGCGGCGCCGTCCGGGACCGGCATGGTGGCCTCGGCGGCGCCGGCGCTCAGCCAGGCGGAGGCGGCCGGGATTGCCTTGCCA
>MKWU01000843.1_pt1 | contig 57049 bp, 54 predicted proteins | sample 809101 | NCBI WGS metagenome assembly MKWU01 (sample SAMN05860141, study PRJNA318959) | sponge metagenome | host: Aplysina aerophoba | place: Slovenia: Piran, Adriatic Sea, Gulf of Piran | collected 2013-05-07 | reverse complement strand
GCAGCGGCGCGCCGTGATGCTCCTGGACCACCACTGGCGGGTTCCTGTACTGTGCCGCTGGTTGACAAGCATCGTCATTTTCGTGAACCTGGAATTGCATCTAGTTGCATCCTCCTTCGTGCCCAACAGGGTTGTCTGACTTACTTCCCAGTAAAGCACTTAGGAGGATTTCTTTCTACACTCCGGATCGCTATCGCTTAATTTGGGTGCTGACTGACGTAGTCGATGGGAGCTCTGCCACCCGCACCAAGAATCCTGACTACTGGGGCTATGACCCAAAGTACCCGCAGAACCGCTTGCCCTACGTTGACGAGTTGAAGGTAGTGGTAATTCTTGAGGAATCATCAATTTTCGCAGCACTACGCTCAGGCAAGCTTGATTACCGACGGTGGGCTCTGTCCCTGGACGCGGTAGAGAGCCTGCGGCAGACCAACCCCGAAATCGTGGCGCACCCGATCTGGGTTCGGTCGAGCGATTCTTTTGCTCCTGACGTACGCGTGCCGCCCTTTAACGACATCAACGTGCGCCGCGCAATGCAGCTGGCGCTGGACAACGAGACGGCAGTAGCTACGTACTGGAAGGGTCAGGCAAATGCGACGCCGCAGGGGCTGGTAGGCGTGAAAGGGTATTACATCCCCTTCGAGCAGTGGGACGAAGAGGTCAAGCAATACTACCGATATGACTCGGAAGCTGCCGAGAAGCTCCTGGATGAGGCTGGCTACCCCCGAGGCGCCGACGGCACCAGATTCAACACCGTCTTGAATATAGGGCCGTTTGCAAGCTTGGACTTTGCCGAAATCGCTGCCGCCTACTGGGCTGAGATTGGTGTTGATGTTGAGATCAATCTACTTGACGCCGGCGAATTCAACTCGAGGATGCGTGTACGTGATTTTGAAGGCATGTCCGGTGCCATTGCGGGCAGTCTCGACAACCCGGTCTCGAATTTCGACGATTTTCATTCGGATTCAGAGGTAAACCGCGGCGGAGTCCAGGATCCTGAGCACGACGCCATGGTTGACGCCGCCCTAGGCGCTACCAGCATTGAGGAGCAGAAGAGGCTGATTGCAGAGGTAGATATGTACGCGATCGAGCAGCACTGGCAGATATTTGGTCCCAAGAGTCCAATATATTTATTGGCCCAGCCGTGGGTCAAAGGCTATAACGGCGAACTTGCTTTGAACAAATGGGAAGACTGGCTCAATTTTGCCTACCTCTGGATTGATAGTGAGATGAAGGAAGAAATGGGTTACTAGAGTCTGAGCTTAGCGAAAAAGGGAGCTGGGGGTTGTCGCCCGCAGGCGCGCTCCCCGGCTTCCACACTTACGGCAGCGTTATGTCCGCAAGCGCAATAAGGTGCGCCACATGAGTGCCTATATCATCAGGCGCTTATTGCTGATAATACCTACCTTGTCCATATTGACAATCATGGTCTTTCTCGCGGTCCGCTTCATCCCCGGCGATGTCATAGACGTAATGCTGGCCAGGATGGTAGAACAAGGTGCCGACGGCGGGGAGATTGACCGCGAAGTTCTTGAGCGTAGGCTGGGATTGGATGTGCCTGTGCACGTGCAGTATGGACGCTGGATAGGAGTGTTTCCAACCCGTGACTTTGTTACCGGTGAGTCCCGTTTCAAGGGTCTCCTCCAGGGTGCCCTTGGCCAGTCACTGTGGGGCGCCCATTTCTCGGTAGAGGAGAAGATAATAGGCAGATTGCCAGTAACCATTCAGCTCGGTGTCATGGCAATCGTTATCGGGCTCGTGATAGCGCTGCCCGTCGGCATCTACTCGGCGATTCGCCAGGATACCGCCGCCGACTACGCTGGGCGCTCCGTCGCCATCATCGGCCTGGCAACGCCCAACTTCTGGCTGGGAACCATGGTCATGCTCTACCCGGCAATCTGGTGGGGCTGGTCGCCACCGATTGAGATGATTCCTTTCACGGAAGACCCGCTGGGCAATATTGGGATGTTCCTGATTCCCAGCTTGATTCTGGGGACAGCCTCGGCTGCAGCCACCATGCGCATGACCCGCACCATGATGCTGGAGGTGCTCAGGCAAGACTATATCCGGACCGCCTGGGCGAAGGGTCTCAGGGAGCGGGTCGTGGTGTTGCGGCACTCCGTCAAGAATGCCCTGATCCCGGTAGTGACCCTGATCGGCCTGCAGTTGCCGATCCTGATTGGTGGCTCCGTTATCATGGAGAACATCTTCAGCCTGCCGGGGTTGGGTCGTCTTCTGCTGACTGCACTCGATACCAGAGATTACCCGATGGTCTCCGGAGCAAACCTGGTCTTTGCCACCGCGGTGGTGCTGTTCAATCTCCTGATCGACCTGCTCTATTCCTGGCTGGATCCGAGAGTGCGGTATGAATGACGCGCGCGGGCCATTCGCCGATTTCTTCGGCAGGTTGTGGCGGCAGAAGCCGCTGGGCATCGCCAGCGGGATCGTCATCCTGATCCTGGTTCTGTTGGCGATCTTCGCCGATGCTTTGGCCCCCTATCCCTTCGATCAACTGAACCTGGCAGACCGGCTGCAGGGTCCATCGACCCGCCATCTGCTTGGGACCGACCAGTTGGGCCGCGACCTGTTGAGCCGGCTGCTGTTCGGGGCACGGATCTCGTTGGTCGTCGGTCTGGCGGCGACCACGCTGAACGTGGTGGTCGCCACCTTGATCGGCGGCACCTCCGGTTTCCTCGGGGGCAAGCTGGACCTGGCCGTGCAGCGCTTCGTCGATGCCTGGATGGCGTTCCCGGGACTGCTGCTACTGCTCACTATCATGTCGGTCGCGGGGCAGGGTCTGCCGCAGATCATCGTGGTGCTCGGGATCGCCGGCGGGGTGGGCGGCTCGCGCGTGGTCAGAGGCGCGGTGGTGGCCACCAAGGGCAACGTTTTTTTTCTGGCCGCCCGGGCGGTCGGCGCGCCGACGCGACAGGTCCTGGTGCGCCACGTGCTGCCCAATATCGTGGCGCCCCTGATCATCGTCTTCAGCATCAACGTCGGCGGCGTGATCCTGGCCGAGGCCAGCTTGAGCTTTCTCGGCTTCGGGCTGCCCATCAAGGTTCCGAGCTGGGGCGGCATGCTGAGCCGGGAGGGGCGGCGGTTCATGGAGCAGGCGCCGTGGCTGGCGCTGTGGCCCGGGCTGTGCCTGACGATCGTGGTGTACAGCTTCAACATGCTGGGCGATGCCATGCGCGACCTGCTCGACCCGCGCCTGCGCGGCGCTGGCGGCCAGCTCGGCGCCAGCGACACCACCTAGCGCCCCCAAACCGCCGCCCCGGGGCGCCTCCGTTGGACGGGCACTGGTCCATGCGGTTCTGGACTGGGCTCGGAGCAAGGACGAAAGGACGCGCGAGCGGTGTACTTGTGCGAGAGGGCGTCGAGTATCATGCGGCCCAGACCCGGCAGCACGAACATTTGTCGGCGGTCGCGGGCCGGAGCGAAGTGGCGGCAACTCGAATCTGCCGGAGAGCGGTTCGGCAGTTATGTGTTTCAGTGCTGCTGCTGGCGAAGCAAGCGCAGGAAGTGGGCCTCGTCGCGGCAGTCCAGCGCGGTCTGCACCAGCGTCGCGGTGGAGGCCGCCCTGAACTCTGCCAGGCGCCGGGGAAACGCCGCCGACACCGGCACGCCGCGCAGCTTCAGCACCTGCAGCACGGCATCTCGCTGGGCCTCGGTCCGGCCCTCGGCGCGGCTCTGCATGCGCTCCTCGCGCAGCAACGGGTCGTCGTCCGGGCCGGTTCTTACTGCCGCGCCGAGCGTGCGTCCCACCCTGCGCAACGCGGCCATGGTGAGGTACGACACCTCGCGCTCGTTCAGCGCGAGGTGGATCTCCTGCGCCGTCCAGCCCGGGAATGCCCGGCTGCTCGCCGCGGACCGAAAGCGGCCGCTCTCCAGCAGATGAATCGTCAAGCCGGGGCGCAGGCCGGCGGGGCGGCTTGGCGAGGACTCGTCCGGCACCTCGACCCATACCTCCGGGAAGCCCCACGACTCGTACAGGGACAACTTGCCGCGGCGTACGTCGGTCGTGTTGTCCACCTCCAGCACCACGTCCGGCAGGGTGTCGCTGCCCACTTCGATCTTGGCACCCTCGGGGCGCGTCGTGCGCGGGTGCAGATACACGGTCTGGTCCGCCTCCAGGATGCGCCGCCAGCGGCCATCGGCGTGGCGTTGCAGGAGGTCGGCGGCACCGAATGTCTCAATCGGCGAGCCGCGCAGCAGGGCGATCCGTGTCGCCAGGCCGCTGAGGCGCTGCCCCGGTTGTTCGTGGTAGACGCTGACCGGATCGCACACCATGGCGGTTTCGGTGGCGGCATCCCAATATTCGATGCGGCGCTCGTAGTGCTCGATGTCGGCGCGCGATATGCGCACCGGCCGGCAACCGGGAAACTCCAGCGGCGGTGCCTCGTGCTGCGCCGGGGGCGGTGCGGTGGCGGCGCGGTATTCAGCCATGCCAGCAAGCCTATCACATGGCGACCGAGCATTCCATAACAATCACCGAACCTGCACCGAACCTGCCAGCGGTCCCAACTTGGATAAATGCGGCTGGACGCGGAGTTCTCTATGAGATATATTCCTGAGGTTGACCGAGGTTGTTTACAGCCGTAGAGCACGGCAGCGCCTACGCAGCATGCCCAGCAACATCGAACAGATCATCCTGCACAAGATCGATATCCTTGCGGTCGACCCGCTGGCACCCAATAACAACGTGACGCCGTTGCGGGGGACCGGCGGCTTCCGGCTCCGCGTGGGCGACTGGCGGGTTCTGTACAGCCTTGATTCCGCGTCCAACCTGCTCAGAGTCGCGGCGATCCTGCCGCGAGGGGAGGCATACCGATGACAGATGCAAACAAATTGCAGACGTTCACGCTCGCCGGCGAAGAATATGTGGTGGTTCGGCGCGCCGAGTACGATGCCCTGCGCGGCGCTGCTCGAGAGGAGGTCGCGGACGCCACCCTCCTCTCGCAAATTCTCGAAGATCCGAACGAGGAGTGGGTGCCAGCGGATGTCGTAAAACGGCTCGCCGCCGGTGAGAGCCCGATTCGCGTGTGGCGTACGTACCGCGGCATGAAGGCCACCGAGCTCGCCGTCTCCGCTAGTGTCGCGGCGTCGTATCTGTCAGATATCGAGAACGGGAAAAAGCCAGGTTCGATCGGGGCGCTCAAGCGCATCGCCGTTGCGCTCGACGTCGCCCTCGACGAACTGGTGGAATGAACGAGTCGACCGCACGAGCGCCTTCCCGCGTGCCGTTTAGGGATATAATTCTGTCGAGCTTGGGCAGATGATCCGTGTCGACGGCGACCACGGCGGGGCGCGCTCCTCGACGATTGAGGGAGGGCGAATAATGAAGATTCTGGTCACGAACGACGATGGGATTGATTCCGTCCGGCATCCAGGCTCTGGCCGAAGCGATGAGCCGGGTCGGGGAGGTGCTCATCGTTGCCCCGGACAAAGAGCAGAGTGGCGTGGGCACCGCCGTGTCTTTTCACAACGGCATTGCTGCCGCGGAACGGACTTCTTTCATTGGAGGGGCGCGTGCCTATGCCGTCACCGGCACACCGAGCGATTGCGTGATCCTGGGACTCGGGCCATTGGCTGAAGGAGATATTGGCCTGGTGGTCTCGGGCATCAACAAGGGTGCCAATGTCGGTAATGCCGTCCTGGGGTCGGGGACCACCATGGCGACCCGGGTGGCGCATGCCCGTAGTCCCAGGATCCCGTCAATTGCCGTCTCGCTGAGCCTGCAGGGGCCGCGGGATCACCGAGAGCCGCTTTTCTCCCTTGCCGCTATGGTGTCCGAGTTGTTGGCGCGCCGCCTGGTAGAGGGTGAAATGCGGGCCGGCGTTACGCTCAACGTGAACGTTCCCAGTGTCCCTCGCGGCGAGACCCGCGGCATCGCCGTCACCCGACTCTCGCCTATTGGCTACTGGCGACTACGAACCGAACAGGGCGGCGATGGGCTCTACTACAACAAGCTTTCGGCAATCGCGGCGGACCATCCCGACATTGAAGAGGGGACGGATGTATGGGCTCTCAATCGGGGCCTCATATCCATCAGCCCGTTACGCTTGGAGGTCACCGACGAAATCGTCCTGCCGGCGCTGAGGGAGCATGCGCCTCGCATGGAGTCCGCTCTCGAGCGAATGTCGCGTTCAACCTGCTCAGTGTCCGCGGGGCTGCGCGATCGATCCCGGGGGCCGATTCGATAATGTTCCACTCGACTCGGGTGCGCACCAAGCGCTCGCTGGTTGCCAGCTCCCCTTCCTGGCCCTTCCTGGCGTGCCTGTTCGACCAACTGCTCAAGGTAGTTCATCACCTTACCTCCCGATCCTGGTACTTGCCGGTGTAGTCCCTGGGCGAACTGCTCACGGATCTCCTCTCTCTGCGTCGCGTAAATGTGCAGCACCAGACGTCCAAGTCGTTCCCGCCCCGCACGTAGCCTGCGGTATCGATCCAGTTCGCGTTCAGCCTCACAACGGCGCGCGGGTCATCCGCTTTGCGCTCCCGCCGGGCCCTCGGTAGGATGAGCCGATGGGCGAGCGCCGCAGACTTCCCCTCGGCATCCAGACCTTCCGCGAGATCCGGGAGGAGAACTACTACTACGTCGACAAGACCGCCTACGTCGAACGGCTGCTCAAGGAGGGCAAGCACTACTTCCTGTCGCGGCCGCGGCGGTTCGGCAAGAGTCTGTTCCTGGACACGCTGAAGGAGTTCTTCGAAGGCAACGAGGAGCTGTTTCGCGGGCTGGCCATCTACCAAGTCAGGGACTGCTCGGTGCGTCACCCGGTAGTGCGGCTGAGCTTCGGCAGCGGCAACTTCACCGCGCCGGGCTTGCTGGAGGACCGCGTCATGGAGCAACTCGCCGCGATCGAACGGCAAACCGGGGTGGTGACCGACTACCGCACGGCGCCCGGCCGCTTGGCGTCCTTGCTGGAAGCCCTGCACCGCCAGGCCGGGCAGCGGGTAGCGGTACTGGTGGACGAGTACGACAAACCGATCCTGGACGTGCTGGAGAACGCGGAGGTGGCCCGCGCCAACCGCGACTACCTGCGGGGGTTGTACGAGGTGATCAAGGACGCGGACGCCCACGTGCGCTTCACGTTTCTGACCGGGGTGAGCAAGTTCTCGAAGGTCAACCTGTTCTCAGGCCTCAACAACCTCACCGACCTTACTCTGGATCGGCGCTACTCGACCATCTGCGGGTATACGGACGCCGACCTCGATACCGTGTTCGCGGCGGAACTCCCCGGACTGGATCGAGCGCAGGTTCGCGACTGGTACAACGGCTACAACTGGCGCGGTGCCGAGAAGGTGTACAACCCCTACGACGTGCTGCTCCTGTTTGACAGGCGTGAATTCGGTGCCCACTGGTTCGAGACCGGATCGTCGGCGTTCCTGGTGAAGACCTTGTTCAACCGCCGTATCACTACGGTATCGCTGGGGGAGACGGTGACTACCGCCGAGCTGCTGTCGGCCTTCGACGTCGAGCACATCGGCACCGATGCGCTGCTGTTCCAGACCGGCTACCTGACGATCAAGAGCGAGCGCAACCGCGGCGGCACCGTGCGCTATCGGCTGGGCTACCCCAACCGGGAGGTGCGGCAGAGCCTGAACGATCACCTGTTGACGTACCTGGTGCGCGACACCGGTCGCCAAGTGGCCAACGGCGACCGGCTCTACGACCTGCTGGAGGCGAACGACTTCAGCGGCATGCAAGCGCTGTTCCACGCCTTCTTCGCCAGCATCCCCTACGAGTGGTATACCAATAACGACATCGCCAACTACGAGGGCTACTACGCCAGCGTATTCTACTCCTACTTTGCGGCGCTGGGGTACGAGATCACGGTGGAGGACTCCACCAGCCACGGCCGCCTGGACATGGCGGTACGGGCCGGCGGCCAGGTGTACCTGTTCGAGTTCAAGGTGGTGGAGATGGAGCCGCAGGGCGCCGCACTGGCGCAGTTGCAGGAGCGCCGCTACGCCGACAAGTACCGCCACCTGGGCGAGCCGATCCACCTGGTCGGCGTCGAGTTCAGCCGCGACACACGCAACGTGACCGCCTTTGCGGTGGCCGCCGGCTGACCGTCGTGCCGGAGGTTCGCACCACGCTACGGCGACCAGTGCAGGCCGGGTTCGAAGGGGTACATGGGGCGGCGGCGGTGCTGCCCGGCGTGTCGACGCGGATGATGGAGGCACACACTTCGCGGTAGGCGGCGAGCGGCGCGTTGACTCCCTTTGCGACGATGCAGCGGAAGACGCCCGGGTCGATGCCGAAGTCGGTGAGCTGGTGGATGCTGAACGGCACCACGCGCTTGGAGGTGAGCATGATGGTCACGCCGCCGAAGGTCTCGACCAGCGCGGTGCGGCCCTGATCGTAGTGCTGGATGCCGCCGTGGCGGATCTCCGGTTCGTAGAAATGGCCGTCGAACAGGTCGAGGATCCGGCAGTCGGCTGCCAGGGGCTCGCCGTGCAGGCGGTCGGTCTTGCCGCCGATGCGGAAGAGGCACGTTTCGCCGATGCCTGCGGCCTCGGCGGCCGCGACCGACTCCGGGTCGTAGATGCACACGAACGACGGACCGGCGGCCCGCCGGTGCAGTTCGGCGGCCAGCGCTGTGCCGTCGCCCGCGGAGCCGCCGCCGACGTTGTCGCCCACGTCGAGCAGGCAGACCGGGGGCGGCAGCCGCTGAGCACGTTCGACCGCGTCTGCCACGCTTGGCAGGTCGACCTGCAACTCCGCCCGCATCTCCCATAGCGTCCGTCCTATCTCGGCGGCCTCCTGTTGCCAGCAGGCCGCCGCGGAACGCATCGAGGCCGGTGGGTTCCCGAATGAAGGTGTTGGTCTCGTGCTGCAGCGAGACGATGCCGACTCGCATGATCTCCGGTCAGTCGCGGGGGCTGGCGCGCAAATCCTCGCGGCACTGCGTGACGCCGTTGCCGGTAACGTTGTACGCGAACGTGTTCATCAGCCGGTCGTCGGCGGAGCGGTTCGGCGCCGACCCGTGCACGATCAATGCGTTGAAGAACACGCCGTCGCCGGGCTCCATTTCGACTGCCACGGCGTCGTCGCGTTCGCGATAGTGGCCCGGCAGATACACGCCGAAGGTCTGCCGGCTGCGCTCGTGCTCCTGCAGCCCGCGGCGGTGGCTGCCCGGGACGAAGCAGATGCAACCGTTCTCCAGGCTGCACCGCCGAATCGCCAGTTGGCAGTTCACCATCGCCGGGCGATTGTCGTCCGTTTTCCAATACGCATAGTCCTGATGCCACGGAATCGCGCTGCCGTCGCCGCCCGTCTTGGGTAGCAGCTTGCTATGAAACAGCGAGATGTCCGGCCCAATGAGGCCCTCGACGATGTCGAGCATGGCGTCGCAGCGCAGGATCCGGTTCAGGGTAGGGCTGATCACTTCGCTGTGCATGAGCTGCTTGATCCGCGGCGCATGATCCGGCTCGTCGAATTCCTCCCAGGAGATGCCGACGCCGGCGGCCGCCTGCTCCGCCATCCGTTCGTGAATCCGGTCAATCTCCCGCTCCACGTCCGCGATCCAGGCCAGCGGCACCAACCCCTTCCTGAGCAGATACCCGTTGTCTTCGTAGAACTGTTTCTCCTGCGTGGTAAGTGACATCAGTGTTGCACGCGAGTCTACGCACGGTGCCTCCCACGAGCAAGGGAGGCACGCCGTCCCGGTCACGGTCGGTCAGGACGTAAGACTTGACCGACCGCCGCCGTGGCCATATCTATTGACGCTGCACGACGAAGAACAACAGGAGGATACATGACACGATTGTGCGTTCGTATGGGAATGGTTGCGCTTGGCATGGCGCTGGCGCTCACCGCCTGGGCCGGCGGCGAAACCGAAGAGGGGTCGGCCGGCACTGCTGCTGCCGCCGCGGCGTCCGGCGGAGCATACGGCGAGGCGCCGGTGCTCGCGCAGATGGTTGCGGCGGGCGATCTGCCTCCGGTAGAGGAGCGGCTGCCCGACAACCCGATGGTGGTTACCACCGGCACCCTGGTGCGGGCCGAGGATCTGACCGTCGAGATTGGCCAGTACGGCGGCACGCTGCGCTCGGTTACGGCAAACCCGGAGCTGGACTGGAACCTGCGCGACGCCGCGATGGAGAACTTCATCATGAGCCCGGCGCACACGGTGAACCCGATGATGGGCAACGTCGCCGGGAGCTTCGAGATCAGCGACGACAACCGGGTATTCACCTTCACCCTGCGGAGCGGTCTCAAGTGGTCTGACGGCACCCCGGTCAGCACCGAGGACATGAAGTTCGCGGTAGAGGACGTGTTGTTCCTCGAAGCGCTCACGCCGGCTCTGCCGTCACGCTGGAAGGCTGGCGGGCAGCCCGACGGCACCCCGATGACCTTCGAGGTGGTCGACGGCCTCACCTTCCGGATCAGCTTCGACCAGCGCTACGGCCGGTTCGTCCGCGAGATGGGCGTGGGCCAACTCTGGGGCGGCTACAACGAGATCCTGAAGCCGCGCCACGTGCTGCTGCAGTACCATCAGCGCCACGCCGACGCGGCCGACCTGGAGGCGAGTCTGAAGGAATCCGGCCTCGGCGCCGACGAGTGGCATCGCCTGTTCCTGCAGAAGGACATCCTGTGGCACGAGAACATGCGCAGCGATGCGGCGAACTTCCCGACCCTCGGGCCGTGGGTGCGCGTGGAGTCGCCGCAGGACCTGATGGTGATGGAGCGCAACCCGTACTACTACAAGGTGGATGCGGCCGGCAATCAGCTCCCGTACGTTGACCGTTACGAGTCGGTAATCGTGGCCAAGGCAGAGAACATTCCGCTCAAGGTAATCGCCGGCGACGTCAACCTGAACCGCGACCTGATTGCACATGACAAGGTGCCGTTGCTCAAGGAGAACGAGGAGCGCGGCGGCTACCGCGTGGACACCAACCTAGTGTACCACAACGCTCCGGTGGCGATGTTCCTGAACTACCTGAACCCGGACGAGAACTGGCGCGAGGTGGTCTGGAACGAGCGCTTTCGGGCAGCGGTGAACAAGGCAATCAACTACCAGAACATCATCGACGTGATGTTCCTGGGGCTGGGCGAGCCCAACCCGTGGATCGAGCCCGACTACGACCCGGAGGAGGCGATGCGCATCCTCGACGAGATCGGCCTGGACAAGAAGGACGCCGACGGCTTCCGGCTCGGCCCCGACGGCGAGCAGTTCCAGTTCGTGTTCGAGATTCGCGAAGGCGCCGCCGACTGGGAGAAGATGGGCGAGCTGATTACCGCCGACCTTGAAGCGGTGGGCATCCGCACGCCGCTGAAGCTGATTGCGCGGCAGCTCTGGATTGAGCGGCGCGACGCCGGCCAGCTGTACGCGACGCTGGACTGGCTCGACGACGTCAACTGGCCGATCCTGGTAACTGACTACCTGCCCAACACGCGCTCGCGCTGGGGACAGGGCTGGCACACCTGGCTCGGCACCGGCGGCGCGCAGGGCGAGGAGCCGCCCGCCTGGATCAAGGAGCTGTACGCTCTGTATGGGACGTTCACGGCCGAGCTTCCCAACTCGGATCAGGCGCTCAGTGCGGTCGACCAGTTCGCCGCCTGGATGACCACCTACATCCCCATGTTTCCGCTGGCGCGGGACGTGGTTGGGCCGGTCATCGTGCCGCCGAACCTGGGCAACCTGGCTGGCTCGGGCAAGTCGTCCGCCACCTGGTTCGCCGCGGAGCAGTTCTACCTCAAGTAGGTCGCCTCACCAAGGTGGCCTGTCACACCGACGAGCGGGCCGGCGCACGCCGCGCCCGCTCGCGGCGTAATCGAAGCGGCCGGGGCTGTCGTCCAGACGGCTCCCGTCCGCGGTACCTGGAGCACGGGAAAGACCGGATAGCGTGGTTCGCTTCATCGCCCGCCGCCTGACCATCATGGTGCCGCTGTTGCTGCTGATCTCGGTGATTACCTTCGCCGTGATCCAGCTCCCGCCCGGCGACTACCTCACCACCTACATCGCCGCGCTGCGCGAGTCGGGCGCCGAGCTCGACGATGCGGAAGTGGAGAACCTCACCGCCCAATTTGGTCTCGACAAGCCGATCTACGTGCAGTACATCCGCTGGATGGCCGGCATCGTCTTCCAGGGTGACCTCGGCTGGTCGTTCCAATGGGAGAAGCGCGTCAACGAAGTGATCGCCGAGCGGCTGCCGACCACCCTTGCGATTTCGATCTCCAGCCTGTTCTTCGTGTGGCTGCTGGCGATCCCGATTGCCGTGGTCTCGGCGACCAATCAATACACTTGGTTCGACTACCTGTTCACGCTGATCGGGTTCATCGGCCTGTCGATGCCGCAGTTCCTGGTCGCTCTGGTGACCAGTTGGGTGATCTACGACGTCACCGGGTGGGCGATCACCGGCCTGTTTTCGCTCGAGTACGTCGATGCGCCGTGGTCGTGGGCCAAGCTGCTCGATCTGCTCAAGAACGTGTGGCTGCCGGTGATCATCATCGGACTCGCCGGCACCGCCGGCCTGATCCGGGTGATCCGGGGCACGCTGCTCGACGAGCTGCGCAAGCAGTACGTGGTCACCGCCCGCGCCAAGGGGGTGAGTGAGCGCAACCTGCTGTTCAAGTATCCGATCCGGATCGCCATGAACCCGGTGTTCAGCACGTTGGGCTGGCTGCTGCCCTCGTTGATTTCCGGGCAGGTAATCGTCGGCATCGTGCTCAATCTGCAGACCATCGGGCCGGTGCTGCTGCGGGCAACCCTGGCGCAAGACATGTTCCTGGCCGGCGCCATCGTGCTGATCCTGGGCGTCCTGACCGTAATCGGCACGCTGGTCTCCGACATCTGTCTGGCCTGGCTCGACCCGCGCATCCGCATGGGCGCCGATGCCTGAAATGCGCCGCCCGGCCGCCGCGAGCGAACCCGAAACCCGCGCCCAGGAGCGTCGGCGCCGGCGCGCGCTGAGCATCGAAACCGCCTCCCAGGGACAGTTGATCTGGTGGCGGTTCCGCCGTCACAAGCTGGCGCTGACCGGCATCGCCGTGCTGGCATTGATGTATGGCATCTCGCTGTTTGCCGAGTTCTTCTCGCCCTACGACAAGCAGGCGCGGTTCGAGGGATTCGAGAACTCCCGACCCACGCCGGTGCGCTTCTTTGCCGCGGGCGAGGGGCTGCAGGGGCCGTTCGTGTATGGGCTGGAGCGCAGCGTGAACCGGGAGACGTTCCGCGTGCAGTTCACCGAGGACGAGAGCGCGCCGTCCGCGATCCGCTTCTTCGTCCGCACCGAGCCGTACAAACTGATGGGCTTCATCCCGGCGCAGGTGCGCTTGTTCGGCACCGACGGCGCCCCGGTGTTCCTGTTCGGCACCGACCGGCTTGGCCGCGACGTGTACTCGCGCACCGTCAGCGGCGCCCGCATCTCGCTGCTGATCGGATTCGGTGGCGTGTTCGTGAGCTTCGTGCTCGGCTGCCTGATCGGCGGCTTTTCGGGCATGTCCGGGGGCATGGTGGACGAGGTGATCCAGCGCGTCATCGAGGTGCTGCTGTCGATTCCCACCATCCCGCTGTGGATGGCCCTGGCGGCGGCGATTCCGCGCGACTGGAGCGTTACCCAGACCTACTTCGCCATCACCATCGTGCTGGCGGTGGTGGGCTGGGCCGGCCTGGCGCGCATCGTGCGCGGCAAGTTGCTGTCGCTGCGCGAAGAGGACTTCATCCGCGCCGCCAAGATCGCCGGCGCCACCTCCACCAGCACCATCGTCCGCCACCTGCTGCCCAACTTCGTCAGCTACCTGGTGGTGCACGTCACGCTGGCGATCCCGCAGACCATCCTGGGGGAAACCTCGCTCAGTTTCCTGGGCCTGGGCATGCAGCCGCCGGCGGTCAGTTGGGGCGTACTGCTCAAGGAAGCGCAGGACCTGGCCGCCGTCGCGCAGCGCTCCTGGCAGCTCATTCCCGGCATCTTCGTGGTGCTCGCCGTGCTCATGTTCAGCTTCGTCGGCGACGGCCTGCGCGACGCCGCCGACCCCTACCAGTAGTTTCAGCCGCGCAGCCCAGCTACTTCATTCTGGGTGGTGCGATGCCGTTTTTCGACCAAAAATGGAATCGCAATGGACAAAATACCGCGCTGCTGAGCGGGGTTCACCTGCTGGACGTTCGGCGTGTGGATCCCCTGCGGCGTGTCGGTACGTGTTGTTCCAGCGTCGGCATCTGTCGCTTCATGAAGCTGTCGAAGAGCGGGACGGTAAACGCGGTCTCGCCGTGCCGCTGGCTCCAGACCATGCCCTTGTTCACGAGTTGTTGCCGGACCGTCGCTACCGAGGTTGCGGCGACGCCGAGAGTGGTGGCGATTTGTCCTGTCTTGTGTGGTCCGGGCCCGAGTTCGGCCATGGCGCGCAGGTACTTCTGTTGCAACACGGTCAGGCGATCGAAGCGCACGCGAAAGAAGTTGGCGTCCAGGTGGGCGATCACGTCCGGGGTGGAGTCCGCCACTACTTCCTGCGCGATTGGACTCGACGGCGCGCGATTCCACACCTGGAATCCCCACTCCTGGATAAAATAGGGATAGTTCTGCGTGGCCTGCAGCATCGCAGTGATGGCATCGTCATCGAATGAGACTCCTTCGTTCTTTGCTGGCATCGCGATGGCCGCGCGGGCCGCATCGGAATCCAACGGTCCGACTTCCGGATAGTCGAACAGCCGCTCAGCGTATGACTTCGCCTTGCCCGCAAGCGCGGCGACCTGCGGGAGACCGGCACCGATGAACAACAGCGGCAGGTTGCGTTGGGCAATCTCGTGACACGCCACGACGACGGCAGTGAGTTCGACCGCAGAGAGGTATTGAATCTCGTCAATGAACAGGCCTACCGCCGAGCGCCGCTCTGCGGCAGCCTCCGCCACGGCAATCAACAGGGGTGGCAAGTCTAGTTCAAGATTGCCGCTGTCACCCTCGCCGGGCGCCGGCTCGACGCTGAACTCGATGTCCCCGATCTTGACCTTGAACGCATTCGCGAACCCGCGCAGTACGGTCACCGCTCGCCGCAGGTGTCGTCCTCCCGACTGGCGGACGTCGAGGGCATAGAGGATGCGCCGCAACTCGGGCGCCAGCAGGTGGGGCAGCACGCTCCCTTCAGGTGCCTCGACCTTGGCTGTCTGGAATCCCTTGTCATCCGCGAAGGCGCGCAATCGATTGAGCAGGACGGTCTTGCCGACGCCACGCAAGCCCAGCAGGATGAGGCCCTTGGTGGGGCGGCGCCGGAGGACGCGGTCCATGTCTATGGTTACGTCGTCGATGAGCCGGTCGCGGCCGGCCAGTTCCGGCGGCTGCAAGCCGGCACCGGGAGCGTAAGGGTTGTTGCGGCGATCCATCGAATCAGCTCAATTGGTCGTGGGTATATTACTCAATTTAATGGATTTAGTGCATACTCCATTAAACTCATTAATTCAAGTAATTCGTCCGGTATCGGAGGATGGGAGCCAGCCGCGCCAGGGGGTGATCGGGGTGGGGCCCTGGACGGCGATGCGGTATTCGTTGGTGGAGAGGGTGCCGGCGGGGTCCGTCAGCGTGAAGGTGATGCGGTAGCAGGCGCCGGGGGTCGGCGGAATGGTCCAGGACACGTCTGCGATCTTGGTGAGCGAGTTGGCGGCGGCGCTGCAGGAGATGTCCTGCTCCAGGAGCGGCGCGCCGGTAGCGTCGCGGATCTGCCACCTGACCTGCAGGGCGGGGTAGGGGTGGTGGTAGTCGTTGACCACAAACAGCTCCTTGCGGAACGCGGAGTCGGGGACTTCGCCGGCCAGCGATGGCCAGTCCATCAGTACGTGGATGGGGTTGAAGGCCTGCTTGAGCGTGTGGTAGGCGCGCTTCGGGCGCCCGTAGTAGTCGACCACCGCGGCCGTGACCGCGGGCCAGCAGTCCTTGAACTGGAAGAACAGGGCGCCGTTGCAGGGGCGGAACTTGTGGCGGCGGTAGAACTCGGTGTGGTACTTGAGGTGGAACGCTTGGTGCTCCTGGCTGTCGCGGATGAGCTGCTCCAGGCTGTCCGGCTCGCCGATCCAGCGGCGCAAAATGTCGCCGTGCAGGCAGTGGCGGGCGTAGGCGTCCCAGTTGACCGGCCAGCGGTCCGCCTCCGGGATGATCCGCTCCAGTGACGGAAGCTCCGGCAGCGCTTCGGGCGGGCCGTACTCGCTCACGAACTCCAGCAGCTCCTTGCGCTTGATGTTCAGCTCCTCCACCGAGTAGCCGGAGTTGCACTCGTCGCGCTCCATCATCAGGAATGGACCGAAGCGGTCGTCGGGATGGAACCAGCCGGCGAGCAGGTGGAAGTCGATCGGCCAGTCGAACTTGGCCTTGGCGGTGCGCCACTGCCAGACGCTGGCGCCCTGTTGGATGAAGCGGTGCGGATCCTCCTCGGCGCAGGCGTTGGCCAGCGCCAGGCACAGCTTCTCGAAGTTCTTGATGCCGGGTTGCGAACCCCAGCTCCACAGCACGATCGACGGGTGGTGGTAAAGCTGGTTCACCATGCGGCGGCCCTGCTGCACGGCACGGCGCAGGTAGTCGCTCCGGTTGCTCATGCGGCCCGTGGTCGGAAAGTCCTGGTACACCATGACGCCTTGCTCGTCGCACACGTCGTAGAACTCTTCGCGCTCGACCACGCAGTAGGAGCGCACCATGTTCATGTTGGCGTCCTTCATCAGCCGCACGTCGCACTCGTAGCGCTCGCGGGTCATGGTGGACTGCAGCTGCTCGGACACGTAGTTGGGGCCGCGGCAGAAGATGCGTTTGCCGTTCACGTACATGGTCCAGCCGTTTGCCCTCTCCTTGCGCAGGTGGCGCAGGCCGACGCGGTCGTCGATCCGGTCCAGTTCGCCCGCCTCGTCGGTGGCCGAGACGGTTACGCCGTACAGGTTCTGATCGCCCATGTCCCACGGCCACCACAGCCGCGGCTCGGCCACGTCCAGCCACAGATCGGTCTGGGAGACGCCTGGCGGGAGGGTCACGGCCGCGCTGGCCTCGTGAGCTTCGCCGGCGAAGTTGTGCGGCGCCAGGGTGCCGGTTACGGACACCACCTTGATCTTGGGCGTCGTGTTGTGGATCGTGGCGCGGCACAGGATGCGCGCCGAGTTGCCCGGCAGGTCGACATAGGGGGTGACCTTGAGGTGGCCGACGTACAGGTCGCGGCTGGCGAGCAGTTGCACGTTGTTCCAGATGCCGCCGGGATCGAGGTTCGGATCGTTGCAGTCCCAGTTGATGCCCTGCAGCGCCCCCTTCACCAGCAGCCGCTTCAGGTTCGGGGCATCCACCTTGACGACCAGCAGGTTCTCGCCCGGCCTGATCCAGCGCGAGGCGTCGAATGAGAAGCGGTGGAAGAAGCCCTCGTGGGAGCCGAGGTAGTAGCCGTTCAGCCACGCGTCGGCGAAGTAGTCGACGCCCTTGAAGTGCAGCCGGATGACATTGCCCGCCGCGTCCGGCTGGTAGTGGAAACGGGTGCGATACCAGGCGATGCCGTTGTACCGGTATCCCTCGGTCTGCCAGCACGCCGGCACCGCGATGTCGTCCCACCCGCTGTCGTCGTACTCCGGGTCGAAGAACGTCACCTGCCGCTGCCAGCTCTCGATGCTGCCGTCCGGCTCGCCAAAGTCGCCCTTGCCCTCCGGGTCGGTAGCGAACTTCCACCGCCCGGCAAGCGACCTGGCATCGCGGTTGATGAGCACGCTATGTCCCTCCTTGTTCGTTGAACCAGCGCCACAGCGGGAGCAGCCGGATGCGGCCTCTCTTGCCGAACCACGCCACCTCTTCCTCGGAGTCGGCCTCTGCGGTCAACACCAACAGCCGGTCGCAGGACAGGTCGTCGCCGGCCTGCAGCAAAGCGCGAATCTCGCGCTGACGGGTGTCCCCATCGGTCATATCCCAGCAGACCTGGATGAGTTGCGTTACCTGCCGACCCTCCTTCACGACAAAATCCACCTCGCGCTGACGGGCATCCTTCCAGAAGTAGACTTCGCAGGCACCGTCGAGTGCCCGCTTGTGAAGAGCGACCGCGACGGCGTTCTCTGCCAGCCGGCCGGTATCGGGTGAGAACTGTACGGCGCGGGCGGTCACGAAGCCGTTGTCGATGCAGTAGATCTTGCGGTTCGCGGCCGCCGTCTCGCGCACCCGGTAGGAAAACCGCGGCAGCGAGAAGAACAGGAATGCCTCCTCCAGGTGGCCGATGTATTTAGCCACGGTGTGGACACTCCGGCACCGCGTGACGGAGGTGAGGCGGTTCAGGGAGTACTCGCGGGCGACATTGGCGAGCAGGTAGCCGGCCAAGTCGTCTAGGCCGGCCGCCGAGCGGATGCGGCGCCGGCGCACGATGTCCTTGTACAGAACGGAGTCCCACAGGGTGCGCAGGTAGTACTCGCGGTTCATGTCGCGTAACAGGGGTTCCGGGTAGCCGCCCGCCTCCGAGTAGCGGCGGAACTGCGTTGCCATCTCCGGCCCGGTACGTGGCCCGGGGTCAGCCCGCAAGGTTTCGGGAAACGAGAACGGGAACAAATTGATTGGCAGGTGACGGCCGGTCAGGTGGGTGGCCAGCTCACTGCTCAACAGGTGCGCGTTGCTCCCGGTCAGAATGAGTCGCAGCCCCTGGCGCTGGAGCCGATTCACAAACAGTTCCCACCGCGGCAGGTTCTGAATCTCATCGAGCAGCAGGTTGCGTGGATTGTCGTAGACGGCATTGACCGCGGCGATCAGGTGGTCGTAGTTCGCCACGTCGGCGAGCCGCTCGTCGTCGAAGTTGACATAGCCCCGGGAACCTCGTTGTCCGAGCAGGTGCATGGCCAGAAACGACTTGCCGCACCGGCGCGGGCCGATGATCACCTTGATTAATTCATCGTCGCGGATGGGGGTGCCAAGATCACGCTCGATGTAGCGTTCTGCGAGTCGAGCGTGCATCTCTCGTTTCTGGGTCTCGACGGTGTCCTGCAGCGACGAACTCAGCATGTTTCCTGATGTTCCCACATCATAATGCACAAAATTGCAAACTTTTGTGCATTATACAGGGGCAATCAGGTCATTTCCAGGAGGTGTCGGAGGTAGGCGGTGCCTTCGCGGAGCTTGAGATCGGTGTCGCGGGTGCTGAAGTCCTCGATGGTCAGGTAGCCGTCGTAGCCGACGGCGCGCAGGTCGGCCACCACCTGAGGGATGTTGGCGATACCTTCCTCCGGGGCACAGAACTCCCAGCTCCACTGCCGCTGGCCGTGCTCGTCGGGTGCGCCGGCTACCGGGCGTGAGCCACCGATGTGGCAGTAGGCGAGGTAGGGGCCGAGCAGGTCGAGGCTCTGCCGGGTGTCTTCCAGTGCCACCCGCGACATGTTGGGCAGGTCGAAGATGGCGCCGATGGTCTCCGGGTCGAGGCCGTCGAGCAGGGCGTGCGCGCGCCCGGCGCTCATCGCCACCGTGCCGACGTGGATTTCGTACAGCAGCTTGATGTCCAGTGCCCGCGTGCGCGGCAGCAGCCCTTCGATGCCGCGCCGCACCGCCGCGAACTGCTCCCGGTAGGGCCGCGCGCGGTCGTAGCCGGGAGGGCTCAGGCGCACCATCGGCGGCGCATCCGGGTCGATGGCGTAAGCGCCGGCGAGCACGGCGTCCACCACCTTCGGCTTGTCCGGCCACAGGCGCGGCGCCAGCGTGCACACCCGCACCCCGGTGCGCGCCGCCGCCGCACGGATCGCCGGCACCTTGTCCAGGAAGTTGGCCGGACTCACGTCGGCCGCGTGGCGGCCCCAGAAGCTCGGCGCAGGATCGCCCGGCGGATTGTCGCGCACGCGCAACTCCAGCGCATCGATGCCGTACGCGGCAAGCCGGTCGAAGGTCTCGTCGAGCCCCCAGTCGGGCAGCATTACTGACGTGCAAGCAAGGTTGATGGCGCCAACCTACCATACGGCCACGGCAGGGGAAACACCTCAACCGGCGCTGGCCGGCGCTGGCAGCAACGCACCCTGCTGGCCGTGCTACTGTGGGCATGGAGCTTGCGGTGAGCATCCTGCATCGATACGACCCGCGCTGGGAGGATGTCCGGCGCGACGACGGCGCCCTGGCGTATGAGGACGACGAGATTCTGATCGCCACCGACTTCGAGGGCGGCAACGGTACCGGCATCGGCCGCTTCGGCGGCGACGACTTCGGCCTGGTGTTGGAGGCCGACCCGGGCGATCACCGGTTTGCCGGCGTCGGGTACTACGTCTGTTTCGGGGTCGCGAACAAGCGGCCCTCGGCGCGGTCCATCAGGGTACGCATGCGGACGCGTGTGCACAGCGGTGAAAGCTGGCACGACCACCGGCACATGATCGTGCGCCTGGGCGGGGCGTGGCGGCAGCTCGATCGCGGCGATATTCGCACCAACCGGGAGGACCTGGAGGTCACGCTGCGGCTCGGCGCTGCCGGGCGGCCGGATGCGACGCTGTTCGTCAGCAACTTTCACTGGTGGCCGGGCAGCGAGCGCGACGCCTGGCTCGACACGCTTGGCGGCCGCGGGCGCGTTCGGGAGATCGGGTCAAGTCATGAAGGGCGGGCGATCCGCGCACTGGAGATCGGCCGCACCGAACCGGATGCGCCGACGGTCGTGATTGCCCAGACCACGCAGCCGTCCGAGATGATGGCCGCACACGCGTGCCGGTTCATCGCCGAGCACCTGGTCGGCGACGATGAAGCGGCTGCGGAGATCTGCGCCCGCTTCAGGGTATGCCTGGTCCCCAACACCAACCCGGACGGCACGGCGCGCGGGCACGGCGTCGCCGATGCACGCGGCCACTTTCCGTACTTCGAGGCCGACCTGGCGGCGCAGGGCGACCCCGCCGCGACCGCCGAGAACCGGGCGCTCTGGCGCTATCTGCGGGAGCAGCGGCCGTGGCTATTCTGGGAGTGGCACTCAAACAACTGGTTCCGCCGTCCCGGCCACGTGCTGCTCCGCTACCGCTCGTCACTGGCCGGCGACCCCGCCACGCGCTCGCTCTGGGACGCGGTGGAGCAGCGCTTGCTGCGGCTGCCGAACACCTTCCACGAGTCGTTCTGCTCCTTCGACGAAGGCCCCTACCAGCCGAGCATGGGTTTCCAGGCGGTCACCCGCTTGGGCGCCATCTCCTGCATGATCAAGCAGCACGAGAAATACGACCTGGACGAATCGCGTGCCCACGCCGTCGCCTGCCTGCACGCCGCCACTTCCACCTGGCTGGCGCGGCCCGGCGGCAGGTAGTCCCGCTTCAGCGCGGCCAGCGCTGTTCGAGGGCGGGCAGTTCCGGGAACGGGGCGTGCGGTTCGTTCTGGTACCAGTAGGCCACGGAGGCGATGTCGTCGGCCAGGGGCTGGTACTTGCGGTTGGGCCACCAGCCGAGCGCCTGGATAGTGACGCGCAGGTCGGCGGCGAAGTGGATCGGGTCCATGAGGTGCCAGCGGTACAGGCTCCACTTGGGCGGCCCGTCCTCCTCCGCGCACTTGTGCACGCCGACGTACGCGGTACCGTAGTTCTCGGGAAACCCGTAGCTGCCCAACAGGTAGTCCTCGGTGCCGGTACCGCAGATGGTCGGGAACCGGGCGTCGCCGTCCAGGTAGAACTTGATCTCCCCCTCCCCGAACCAGCCCTTGCTGAGCTGCGTCCAGGCCAGGAAGGTGCCGACGTACTTTCCGTGGCCGCGGATGCCGTCGGCGATTACGTAGTCGGGGTTGCTGCGCTCGGTAACCGCCCGCCGCCACTGTGCGTGCAGGTAGCCGGCCGCGTCCGGCACTTCGGTCTCCTGGTAGGTAACCTGGTAGGTGAGCAGGCGCAGATCCTCGGCGTCCTCGTTGGTGAAGGTGATCCGGCAGCTCTTCCGGAACGGCATTGGCCAGTAGCAGTTGAACGCGGACTTCGGGTTGCAGATGACCGCCAGCGAGTTGACCGGCGCGAACGAGTTGTGCCCGACGGCGAAGAAGTCGGACACCGGCGTCTCGATCGACGGCGTCTCCTCGCCGTCCCAGTAGAAGCGGATGATGTGCGAGCGCCCCTTGGCCGGGTCTGCCACCAGCCAGATGTGCTGAATCACGCCCGGCCCGGCCACGTCCATCACGGTGTGCGTCTGGCCCGCCGGCACCTTGACGAACGGGTTCACCTTCCAGCCCTGCCCGAGGTCGCTTGCCGCCGGGCTGAACGGCAGCGTGTCGGGGTCGGGAACCGCCATGCCCCCCTTGCCCTTCTCTCCAGTCGGATTCTCCGGGCACACCGACCGCGTACGCGCGCCCGAAAGCAGCGGCAACGCGGAGATACCCGTACCCAGCGCCGTGAAGTCACTCATCTTGGCATCCAACTATAACCGGCCGGAGCCGTACCCGTCGCCATGCGCTCAGCCCGCTACGCCGAGCTCCTCCTGAACGATTGCAGGGCGCTTCTCGATCAGGGCGAGTAGCACGCGGGCGGGGCCGTCCGGGCGCCTGCGCCCCTGCTCCCAATTCTTGAGGGTCCCCAGGGGAACGCCAATGCTCTTGGCAAATGCCGGCTGCGACAGACCGGTCTTGCCACGGATCGAGGCAACGTCGGGTTCAGGGACCGTGACTTCGCGCACCACGTACCCTTCGCGCGCGCCCCTCAGATATTCCTGCGCATCTCCAAGACCGGCCATGACCTTGTCCGCCACCGAGCGCCGTACCTGCATTGGGGTTCCCGGCTACGCTGTTCACTACATCTTCCCGCTCGTCCGCTGACAGCACTCCCTCTACGTGGGCCGTTCCGGGGGATGAAGACACGGACTCTGGCTGGATGCGTTGCCGTTGTCCTCATCCGAGTCGCTGTAGACGTAGAAGGTCGACCCGCCGCGTCGACGTATCAGTCGTGTTGTGTTGCGCCGCGTCCGGACCAGCGCTCCGGAGTTTGTGTGCCGATGTACGCGGCCAGAACCGAGCGGCGTTCATCTGCGGTGTCGGGCCTTGATCGGCGGCATCGTGCTGGCTTTCGAGAACTTCACCATCACCGGCGCGCTTGGCGGCCACGATGGCGTCGTCCACGAACAACTGAGGAACGTCGGTTGCGACGGTTGCCGGGCGCGTCATGGTGAGCCGAGCACAAGACCCCACGCGCCGCACCCCGCAAGCTTGTGTCCGCAGCCACCGCGGCTATCGCCGCCGGTGTTTCATCTTCGCGGTGTCCTGACTGCCGTCTCCGCACGGCTCGCGCAACGGATCAGCCGCCGTCGTGATCAGTGCGTCACGACGTCATCCCGAACGCCAAGACGACCCCCGCCGCCGCGCATGAAGTCGCTGCGACCTGGTTCGCTTCACCGTCGGCGCCGGTGGGTAGAGGTCGAGAGGATGACAATCGCGCCGTACTCTGCGACCATGGCGGCCGTGCGCAAGTTCAACACGGAGGGGCCCGTTGTGGCTGCGGACCACTACCACGTCCCGCCCCTGGAACGGGTCGATCTCGACGTGGTGCTTGGCTTGATCCGGGACAAGAAATACTTCGTGCTGCATGCGCCGCGGCAGACCGGCAAGACATCGGCGCTGCTGGCGTTGCGCGACCTGCTGAACGGTGGGGGGCAGGGCGATTTCCGCTGCGTGTACGCCAACGTCGAGGATGGCCAGGCGATGCGGGAGAACGTGGCCGAGGGCATGCGCACGGTGCTGGCCGAACTGGCGTTCCAGGCGAGCCTGACGCTTGGCGACGACACCCTGGAGGACCTCTGGCCGGGGGTGCTGGAGCGTGTGGGGCCCGGCAAGGCATTGCGCCAGACACTGGCGCGCTGGTGCATGGCCGATCCGCGCCCGCTGGTGCTGCTGATCGATGAGATCGACGCATTGGTGGGCGACACCCTGCTGTCGGTACTGCGGCAACTGCGCACCGGCTACGTCGACCGCCCGGCACGGTTCCCGCACAGCATCATCCTGTGCGGGGTGCGTGACGTGCGCGACTACCGCATCCACTCGAGCGCCGAGAACCGCCTGGTGCTCGGCGGCAGCGCCTTCAACATCAAGGCCAAGTCGCTACGTCTGGGCGACTTCTCGGAGCAGGAGGTGCGGGCGTTGCTGGCGCAGCACACGGCGGCCACCGGGCAGGTGTTCTCGGAGGAGGCGGTGCGGCTGATCCTGACGCGGACCGCCGGGCAGCCGTGGCTGGTGAACGCGCTGTGCCGGGAGGCATGCTTCGATGACGAGGTGGGGCGTGACCGCGCGCGCCCGATCACGGCGGAAGCCATCGTGGCGGCGCAGGAGCGGCTGATCCTGCGCCGCGACACGCACATCGACGACTTGGCGCACAAGCTGCGCGAGGAGCGCGTGCGGCGCGTGGTGGAGCCGATTCTGACCGGCGCGGCGGAGATCGCGTGCTCGGACGAGGACCTGGCCTACGTCCGTGACCTGGGGCTGGTGGCGCAGCCCGACGGCGGCCCGCCGCGCATCGCCAACCCGATCTACGCGGAGGTGGTGCCGCGGCATCTGAACTACGCGGTGCAGGAGACGCTGCCGCAGCGGATGGCGTGGTACGTGGACGCGGACGAAGGGCTGGATGTCGACGGGCTGATCGCGGCGTTCCAGGAGTTCTTCCGTGAGCACTCCGAGCACTGGGTGCAGCGCTTCGAGCAATACCACGAGGCCGGACCGCAGTTGCTGTTGCAGGCGCACCTGCAGCGGGTGGTGAACGGCGGCGGGCGTATCGAGCGGGAGTACGCGCTCGGGCGCGGGCGCACCGACCTGCTGATCGTGTGGCCGCAGGGCGGGCGCGAGCGCCGTTTCGTGGTGGAGTGCAAGGTGCTGCGCAAGGGATTGGAGCGGACCATCGCCGAGGGGGTGGAGCAAACCCGCGGCTACGTGGATCGTTGCGGGGCGGAGGCAGGACACCTGATCGTGTTCGACCGCGCGCCGGACCGCCCCTGGGCGGACAAGATCTTCCGCCGCGCCACGGCGGGAGCTGGCGCACCGGTTACGGTATGGGGGATGTAGCGCCAAGCGCGGCCTTTGCAGGTCCGAGTGGGACGGTCTCTGGTCTTCCAAGTCATGGAGTGTTCGTGCAGACTCTCACGCGGTATGAGCAAGGCGACCCCGACCCTGGAGATTCGCGCGCACCTGGAGCGCGAGTATGAGGACGTATATACCCCGGAGGTGCTGGACGCGCTGCACGCGCTGGCCGGGTTCAACGAGCAGCGCCGGCGGCTGATGCGCGAGCGCATCGAGCGGCGTGCCCGGCGGGCGCGGGAAGGGGAGCGCATCGCGTTCCTCGACGCGAGCGCCACCATCGCGGGGACCGACATCGGCGTGCGGGCGGCGCGCGACGGGCGGTTTGACGGCAGCGAGATTCCGCATGACCTGCAGCGGCAGTGGATCCAGGGCACCGGCCCCGGCGCCAAGCCCAATACGCCGGTAGCTCGCAGCATCCGCAACGTCGCCTACGCGCTGTTGTCGGGGGCGGACGGCTGGATGTTCGACGGCGAGGACGCGCTTGGCCAGATCACCACCATGTCGCTCGACAACCAGCGCAACCTGCGCCTGGCGATTGCCGGCGACGAGGTGTTCCTGGGCGCAGCCGAGCAGGTGGCCGCCGGCATGAACGCCTGGGGACAGAGCTTCTTCGGGCGCGCCATCATCGACGACTGGCGGGCGCAGTTGGGGATTACCACCAAGATCTTCCGCGCCCGCGGCCTGCACCTTGACGACCGCCACGTGCGCGAGGCGGGCGGCACCGGGTTTTCGGCGTCGATCGTGGACGCGGCGATGTACGTGACCGGCAACTACCGCCGCCTTGCCGAGCAGGGCTCCTCGATCGTGCTCTACCTGCCCAAGATCCAGACCGCCGAGGAGGCGGCACTGTGGGGCGCGATGCTGGACGCCCTGGAAGGCCACCTCGGCATCGCCGCGGGGGCGATCAAGGCGTACGTGCTGGTCGAGCAACTGGAGGCGTCGTTCCAGCTCATGGAGATCCGCGCCGCCCTCGGTCAGCACTTCGTCGGCTTCAACACCGGGCGCTGGGACTACATCAACAGCGTCGCCGACGCGATGGCGTGGGACGACTCGTTCATCAACCCCAACATCGACGCCATCCTGATGACCTACGGCTACATGCGCAACTACGAGGACCGCGTGCGGCGCGCCGTCAACACGCCGGACCAGAATGGCAATTTCGCCCTGTGGCAGGGCGGCATGGAGCCCAACATCCCGGTCGGTTCGGAGGCGGGCGTGGAAGCCTCGATGAACAAGGCGGTGGCCGGCGGCGAGCGCGAGCAACAGGCCGGCGCCAGCGGCAAATGGGTGGCGCACTGGAAGATGGTGCACATCGTGCGCCCCGTGTGGGAGCGCGCCGGGGAGGCCAACCAGCTCGGCCGCAAGTTTCCGGCGCTGACGTACACCGAAGCGGACGCCGCCGGCTTGACCGAGCTGGAGGAGGCGCCGCGCACCGTGCGCGGGGCGCGCGACCTGCTGAGCGTGGCGCTGCAGTACGGCAATGCGTTCGGGCAGGGCATGCAGGCGGCCGCCCTGAAGCCGGCCGACTCGTTCGGCGACGACGATGTGCTGTACCTGATGGAGGACATGGCCACCGGCGAGATCCGCCTCAGTATCCTGTGGGAGTGGCTGCACAAGGGCGCCGCGCTGACCGAGGACGACGCCGAGACCGGCCTGGCCGCCGGTACCCGCTTCACGCGTGAGATCTTCGAGCGGCTGCTGGCCGAGGAGTACGGCAAGCTGCAGGCGGCGAACAACCGCGACGTGCACGACGATTCCAAGCGCACCACCCTGCCGGTAGCGCGCGAAATCGCCGACGTCTACGTGCGCGACGAGCTGAAGGCGCCGTGGTACATCGACCTCCTGAACATAAACCTGAACAACCACGACCTGGCGGAGGCCAAGCGGCGCATCGCGAGCTACGTGCAGGCGTTCCACCGCGACGGCACTCGCATCACCGAGAACCTCGACTTTGCATAGGTCGACGCATCCGGTACGTAACGTAGTGCCATGATCTACGGCGCGCTCGCCGACGGCGTCCTGCTGTTCCACTTCGCGTTCATCGTGTTCGTGGTGGCGGGCGGGGCGCTGGTGCTGCGCTGGCGCTGGGTGGCGTGGCTGCACGTGCCCTCGTTTCTGTGGGGCGGGGTGATGGAATTGGCCGGCTGGATCTGCCCGCTCACGCCGCTTGAACTGCACCTGCGCGCGTTGGCCGGCGCCGGCGGTTACGAGGTGCGCTTCCTGGAACACTACCTGCTGCGGCTCATCTACCCCGGCACCCTCACCCGCACCATGCAGATCGCCATCGGCATCGGCGTCCTGGCCCTCAACGCCCTCATCTACGCCCGCCTCCTGCACCGCACGCGTGCGCGCGCCCACACTGCTGGGCGCGCAGAGAGCCGGCGGACGTCCGGGTAGCCGCTGTCCGCTGCGTCGGGAGACCCGGCAACGACTCGTGGACGGAGGCCCTGCGACGGTCCGTTACTCCTCAGCGCCCGAAAGCTCGTCCAGCCGGTCGCGCAGGCGTACCAGCAGGTCCATCTTCTCATGCAGCACTGCCACGATCAGCGGAACTTCGTCCTCCCGAATCTGCACGAACACGTAGTCGACTTCGGCGTCCGGGGTGAGTTCGTAGTCAGGCATCCGGGCTCGGGCCCGCCGCCCGGCGAGCCTGCCCGAAGATGCCGCCGACACTTCGCTTGCTCGTGCCCTGCGCATTCGCGCGGTCGATGCGACTGTCGAGCAGCGCCTCAAGCTCGGCCAAGTCGGCGTCGTGTGCCTGGTCGCCGAGCGTCCGCTCGAGCACGAAGCGCTTGACGGACTGGCCGTGCAGCGCGGCCAGCGCCTTCAGTTTCCGGTGCTCTGCATCGGTGACGTCGATCGAAATGCGGCTCATGGCGGTCTCCCCTGCTGTGCTACTTCTCAGTCTCGCACCGGCACCCACATTTTGTCAAATTGTGGTCCGGCCATCGAGCCGGGCCGGTGAACGTTCCGCTACTTGTAGGGGTCGGCGGCGTCGCGCAGGCCGTCGCCGAGGAAGTTGAACATCAGCACCGCCGCCACCACGAACAGCGCCGGCAGCATCAGCCACGGGTAGAGCAGGACGGTCTGCACGTTCTGGGAGTCCTGCAGCAGGGTGCCCCAGCTTACCGCCGGCGAGCGGATGCCGACCGGACACGATGCCCGGCAGTATCCAGCCGACGGTGCTGATAAGGGGATTTACCGCGACCCGCACCGGGTACTTGAACAGCAGCGAGTTCTCGTCCAGGCCCTTGGCGCGTGCGGTGATTGCGTACTGCTTGGCGAGCTCGTCGAGCAGCGAGTTGCGCACGCTCGTTCGTCCGCCCCGCCTGCGGCCGGCGGTGGACCTGCACCAGCGAAAGGGTGTAGGCAGTAGGCGGGAGAGCACATGCCGCGAGAGTTGATCGCAAGCGCACCACGCACGCCGGAGTTGCGCGCCTACGACGAGTTGCCGCTGCGGCCGGACGAGGTGCGCATGCGCAGCATCTTTTCCACCGTCAAGCACGGCACCCAACTGCGCGCCTACCGCGCCGACACGATGGATGCCACGCAGCCGTTCGACGCCGAGCTGAAACTGCATCGGCGCCGGACACAGGCCGCTCACGGCATGACGCCGCGGTTCCCGATGCCGCTCGGTACCGTGACGGTGGGGGAGGTGATTGCGGTGGGCGGTGCGGTCGAGGCGTTCGCGGTGGGCGACCGGGTGTATGGCGACCTGTCGATTCGCGAGACGCACACGGTCGCGGCGGCGCGCCTGCACCCGGTGCCGGCGGGCATGCACCCGCACGCCGCGGTGTGCGCCGATCCGGCGCGCGTCGCCCTGTCCGGAGTGCGCGACTCCGGCTTGGGTGTCGGCGACCGGGTGCTGGTCACCGGGCTCGGCGCGATCGGCCAGTTGGCGGCGCAGTTGGCGCGTCTGCAGGGCGCCGCCTGGGTGGCGGGCGCCGATCCGATACCGCGCCGCCGCGCCCTTGCCGAACGCCTCGGCGCGGACCTGGCGATCGACCCGCCGGCGGAGGACACCGGCGTGGTGGTCAAGACCGCGACCGGCACGCTCGGCGCCGATGCGGTGATCGAGACCAGCGGCAACTACGCAGGGCTCAATGACGCGTTGCGCGCCGCCGCCTACGGCGCCACGGTGGTGTCGGTGGCCTACTATCCGGGCGCCGGCAGCGGGCTCAGCCTGGAGGGCGAGTGGCATCGCAACCGCATCAACCTGATCTCCAGCCGCGACGTCAGCGCGCCGCACCGCCTGGCCCCGCGCTGGGACGCCAACCGCCTGTATGACGCTGCCTTTGCGCTGCTGGAACAGGGCCGGCTGCGGGTGGACGGCCTGCTCGACCCGGTGGTGCCGTTCGACGACAGCGCCGCCGCCTACCGCGAGATCGACGAGAATCCGGCCGCCAGCATCAAGCTCGGCGTTACCTACTCGTAGACGTTCGGGTTCAGCAGCCGGGCAGCCGTCCGGTCAGGTCGCAACCGGTTATGCCCTGCAGGTTCGCCTCGGTCAGGAACTCGGCCTCGCGCAGATCGGCTTGCGCCATGGTTGCCCCGCGCAGGTCCGCCTGCAGCAGTTCCGCCGCACGCAGGTCCGCCCCGGTCAGGTCGGCGGCGCGCAGATCGGCGCCGGCCAGGGCCGCACCGATCAGGTTGGCCTGGACCAGAACGGCTTCGTTCAGCACCGCTCCGGTGAGGGCCGCGAACCGCAGCCGCGCATCATTCAGCACGGCGCCGGTCAGGTCTGCCTCGACCAGGTTGGCGCCGCTCAGGTCTGCCCCCGCCAGGTTGGCCCCGGTGAGATCGGCGCCGGCCAGGTTCGCCCCCGCCAGGTTGGCCCCGGCCAGATTGGCGCCGCCGAGTGTGGCGCCGGCCAGATAAGCGTTACGCAGGGTGGCGTTGCGCAACGTGGCGCCCGCCAGGTTCGCGTTGCCGAGGTAGGCGCCGAACAGGTAGGCGTCGGACAATTCGGCACCGGCCAGATTCGCGCCGGTCAGGATCGCCGCGAACGCGCGCGCGCCGCGCAGGTCGGCACGCAGCAGGTCGGCGTCGGGCAGAGTGGCGGCGGTGAGGTTGGCCCCGTTCAGGTTGGCGTCGGTCAGAACGGCCGCACCGAGGGTGGCGCCGGCCAGCCGCGCGCTCGGCAGATTGGCACGCGACAGGTCCGCACCGGCCAACGTTGCCAGGTCCAGATCGGCGCCGGCCAGGTTGGCGCCACTCAGGTCGGCGCGGTACAGGGTTGCGCCCTTCAAGCGTGCGCCGCTCAGGCTGGCGCCAGCGAGGTCGGCGCCGCTCAGGGCCGCCCCCTCCAGGTTGGCGTCGGTGCAGTCAGGCAGACACTTCGGCAGTGCAACAGCGAGCGGCGCGGCAGCCATTGCCACCAGGATCAGCGACATCAGGATCAGCATCGGCGTGGAAGTGAAGCGGTTCATCATGGTCTCTTCTATACATCGGCGCACGACCCTCCGGGGCGGACAGTGCGGACAGGTCAGCTCTCGGGCGGGAAAATGGCGGCGAGTTCGGCGTCGACGCCGCGCAGGGCCGCCGAGCACCGGCCGTACACGCGGCGGAAGCAGTCGTCGTACTGCTCGCGGCGGACGGGATCGGGGGTGAACCGCCGCTGCACCCGGTATACCTGGCGCACGGCGGTATCGTGGTTGGCGTAGATGCCGGCGGCGATGCCGGCCAGCATTGCGCCGCCGAGCGAGGCCGCCTCCTCGGTGTCGAGCACCTCGACGGTGCGTCCCGTGATGTCGGCGCGCAACTGGCTCCAGAACGGCGAGCGAGCGGCGCCGCCCACCGCCACCACGCGCTGCACATTGGCGCCGAACAGGCGTTCGAATTCGTCGATGCGGGCCCTTACCTCGTAGCAGATGCCCTCCAGGATGGCGCGCACGAAGTCACTGGCGGTGTGCGAATCGCGGACGCCGAGGAAGGCGCCGCGCACCGCCGGGTCGGTGGGCGTGCCGCGCGCGTTCGGGATCCAGATCAGCCCGCGCGACCGTGCCTCCGCCTGCTCGGCGCCGGCCAGCAGCAGATCGTACGCGTTGCTTCCCGTCCGTGCCGCGTGCGTCCTGACATCGCTGCCGAACCGCTCCAGGTACCAGTCCAGTGCGGTCGCCCCGAACAGGATGCAGTCCATTACCTGGTAGCGGTCGGCCAGCGGATGCGGATAGACCGGGATGGCGGCATCGTGCGCCGCATCCGACAGCCGGGCCTCCGGCAGCACGCCGAGCATCACGTCGGCGGTGCCGGTGGAGTTCAGCACCGAGTCGGGCCCGAGGACGTTGGCCGGCAGTGAGGTACAGCCGTGGTCGTGGCCACCGGTGGCCACAACGGTCCCGGCAGCGAGTCCGGTGATGGCGGAGGCCGTTTCCGTCACGCTACCCACCGCGGTGCCGCTGGGGTGGGGGACCGCCATTGAGCCGGGGTCGAGGCCGGCCGCGGCGAATAACTCTTCCGACCAGCACTTGCGCTGCACGTCGAAGCCCATGGTGCGGCTGGCAATCGAGTAGTCGGTGGCGTACACGCTGGCCAGTTTGAACATGACGTAGTCTTCCACCACCAGCCAGCGATGCGCGCGCCGGAACAGTTCCGGTTCGTGTTCGCGCAGCCACAGCATGGCGTTCAGCGACAGGAAGAAACTGACCGGCTGGCCGGTGATCCCGTACACGCGGCGTGCGCCGAACTGATCGCGCCACCACTGCGCCTGCGGTTCGGTGCGCCGGTCGAACCAGCAGATGGCCGGGTACAGCCAGTCGCCGCGCCGGTCGACCGGAATGATCGGCTCGCCCATGCCGACCACCGCCAGAGCCTTGATCTGTCCCGCATCGGCAACCTGGCCGACGACCTCGCGGATGTTGGCGGCCGTGGCCTGCCACAGCGACTCCGGCGAATACTCGGCCCAGTCCGGATTGCGAGCATGGGGGTGCTCGGCCATGGTCGGGCGCGAGGCGGCCGCGACACGCCGTCCCGCCACGTCGTACAGGTTGGCCTTCAGGTTGGTGGTGCCGATATCGATGCCCAGCAGGTAGGGCGGCTCGCGTGCGGTGGTCACGCGGCCTCGCTGCGGGCGGCGCGCGCCACGTCGGCGGCGAGGCTGGTCACCAGGTAGCCGTACGGGTCGAGGAACCGTGCCACCGCCACACCTTCGGCGAGAATGCCGTGGCTCACCGCGGCGCCGTCTGCCGCCAGCCGGCGGCGAATCTCGTGCAGTTCGTCCACGGCGCGCGGACCGCAGGCCACGCACGTTCCCCAGCCCAGGCAGTCTCCGAATCCGCTCGCCGCGAACGGCACCTCCGGCGGACGCAGATCCCAACGCTCGCGATACGCCACCCGGTCATCGTGGAGCACGGTGAGCCGATAGGCAAGCCGGCTGAACGCCCAGCGCTCGCCCATCTGCGTGCGTCCGGGGCAGCCGCTCTCCACCAGCAGGCACTCGCCGCCGGCGGCTACGCACACGACGGTGGTCTGCGCCACCGCGGCTCCGGCAAATGGTATGATCGGCGGCGCGGCGACGCGCAGATAGCTGGCGGCGCCGACCCGCGCAGCCAGTTGCAGCTGGGCAACTTCGCCGCCGTCTCCCGGCGTTCCCGGCGCTCCGGAAGTACCCGGCCTTCCCGGCATATCCGGTCCACCGGGAAGGCACAAGGTGCTGGCCGGCGGGGCCCAGGTCACCTCGGCGCCGTCGGCGAGCGCGATGCGCTGCAGGTGGCGCTCGCCGTTGCGCAGGCCGCCGCCCTGGTCCACGGGGGCTGCCAGCAGACCGCCGCCGGGGCAGGGCAGCACGTTGACGAACAGCGGCGCTCGGTAGCGGGTCCGCCAGCGGCGCCCCTCGGCGGTCAGCCGCAACTCGCCGCGCCGTACCGCGGCCGTCACGAGGACTCACCTGCGTGATCGGCTCGTCCACCACTTTCCGCAGGTGCATGCCATCCGCGGCCAGGTCCCGGTCCGCTGCCGGAATCTTGTTGCGGATGCATCGCGCCCGCCGCCGTCCTCAGTGGGTGTGCATGGGCGAGTGTTCGTGGCGGTGCTCATGCCCGTGGTCATGGTGGTGGCCGCCTGCGCCCCACTCGGGGAGGCCGTCGCGCGGCGCCGCTCCGCTGCCGGCGCCGCGCACCCACGCCGCCACCTCGTCCACGCCGGTGCCGTCCTTCAGGTTGGTCATCACGAATGGACGCCCGCCGCGCGCGGCGCGTACGTCGGCGGTCATCTGCTCCAGGTCCACCTCGACGTAGGGCGCAAGGTCGATCTTGTTGACCACCAGCAAGTCGCTGCGGGTAATCCCGAGGCCGCCCTTGCGTGGGATGTCGCCGCCCTGCGCCACGTCGATCACGTAGACCTGGTAATCCACCAGGTCGGGGCTGAAACTGGCCGCGAGGTTGTCGCCGCCGCTCTCGATGAACGCCACGCGGGCATCCGGAAACCGGTCCTGGAGTCCGAACAGAGCATCCGCGTTCACGGAAATGTCGTCGCGCACCGCGGCATGCGGGCAGCCGCCCGTTTCCACGCCCACGATCCGGCCCTCCGCCAGGACCCCGGCGCGGATCAGGAAGTCGGCGTCCTCGCGGGAGTAGATATCGTTGGTGACGGCGACGATCGAATGGTCGCCGCCGAGCCGCTGGCACAGGCGCAGCAGCAGGTGGCTCTTGCCCGAACCCACTGGCCCGCCAATCCCGAAGCGGATTGGCTGGTGACGGGGTGCGGGAGCGTCGGTAGTCATGGATCTCTCCTGAACAGAGTATAGCGGAACGCCGCGGCGAAACCGCCGGGCGCTGGGTTAACTGCGGAAGTAGCGCGCATCGAGTTCGCCGTGGCCGGCTACGGCGAGGTCCCAGCCGGGCGTGGCCGAGGCCAGCGGACGGCGGCTGCGAACCACCTCGCCGGCCAGCCGTACACTGTCGTCGAGCAGCCGGCCGACCAGGTCGAGTGCCGCGGATTGCCCGATCGGGATGGTACGCATCGCCACCTGCGCCCATTGCCGCACCGTGTTCAGCAGGTAGCCCTGCACCAGCGCGTCCACTTCGATGCCCAGCAGGCCGCCGACACATCCCCACGCCACGGGGAATTGCACGCGGTCGCCGTGGCTGCGCGCCGCCGCTACCAGTTCACGATAGCCGGCGTGGTCGCGTAGTGCCGGGAATGCCGCGCCGGTTGCCGAGAGCAGCGAACGGCCCAGCTGGGCGCCGGCGGTGCGCGCCTCGCGCGAGGGCAGGAAACTGGCCACTTCGTCGCTCAAGCGCACGGTGCGTTGCGTCACATACGGAGTGAGCGCTCGCCCTTGTCCGGTGGCGGTCAGCAGAACGGTGCGTACTACGGCACGGCCCTCCAGCGGCGCCACCCCGAAGTGCAACGCGTCGCGGACCCAGGGGTACAGGTCGTCGGCGCCGCGCACCCAGCCGCGCCGAACCGCCCACTCCAGGCCCCAGGAATGGGCGAAGGCACCGGTGGGAAAGGCGCTGTCGGCCAGCACCAGCAGGCGGCCGTGCGCCGCCGAGAGCGCTGTCATCGACCCGAGCACATTCAGAACATGAAGTAGCGCTGCGCGAGCGGCGCCGCGGCCAGCGGTTCGCACACCAGCAATTCGCCGTCGGCGCGCACGTTGTAGGAGTCGGGGTCCACCTCCATCACCGGCAGCGCATCGTTGCGTGGCAGGTCGGTCTTGCGCAGCGCGCGCGTGTCGCGCACCGCCTCCAGCCGCCGCTGCAGCCGTACCATGTTTCCCGAATCGACCCGTTCGGCGGCCGCACCGCTCAGGAACGTGACGTTGGTGGCTGCCCGCGCCGCCCCATGGGCGCCGAACATCGGCCGGCCCCACACCGGTTGCGGCGTTGGGATGGAGGCGTTGGCATCGCCCATGGCCGCGAACGCGATGAAGCCGCCCTTGATTACCAGTTCGGGGTGCACGCCGAAGAACGCCGGCTTCCACAGGGTGAGGTCGGCCAGCTTGCCCACCTCCACCGAGCCGATCAGCGAACCCACGCCGTGGGCCACCGCCGGGCAAATCGTGTACTTGGCCACGTAGCGCTTGATGCGTTCGTTGTCGTGCGCGGCCGGGTCGCCGGCGAGGGCGCCGCGCTGCACCTTCATCTTGTGCGCCGTCTGCCAGGTGCGGGTAATTACCTCGCCGACGCGCCCCATCGCCTGGCTGTCGCTGGCCATGATGCTGATCGCGCCGAGGTCGTGCAGGATGTCTTCGGCGGCGATGGTCTGCGGGCGAATCCTGCTGTCGGCGAACGCGACGTCTTCGGGAATCGCCGGGTCGAGGTGATGGCACACCATCAGCATGTCGCGGTGCTCGGCCACCGTGTTGACCGTGAACGGGCGGGTAGGGTTGGTGGAACTCGGCAGCACGTTCGCCTCGCCGCACACGCGCAGGATGTCGGGCGCGTGGCCGCCGCCGGCCCCCTCGGAGTGGAAGGTGTGGATGGTGCGCCCACGGAATGCCCGGATGGTGTCCTCCACGAAGCCGGCTTCGTTGAGGGTGTCGGTGTGGATCGCCACCTGTACGTCGCTCTCGTCCGCCACCCCGAGGCAGCAGTCAATCGCCGCCGGCGTGGTGCCCCAGTCCTCGTGCAGCTTCAGCCCGCAGGCGCCGGCGGCCACCTGCTCGCGCAGCGGTTCCGGCAGCGAGCTGTTGCCCTTGCCGAAGAACCCCAGGTTGACCGGGTATTCCTCGGCCGCTTCGAGCATGCGGGCGAGGTTCCACGCCCCCGGTGTGCAGGTGGTGGCCAGGGTGCCGTGCGCCGGGCCGGTGCCGCCGCCGAGCAGCGTGGTGACGCCGCTGGTCAGCGCGGTCTCGATGAGCTGCGGGCAGATGAAGTGGATGTGGCTGTCGATCGCGCCGGCGGTGCAGATCATCCCTTCGCCGGCCACCACCTCGGTGCCCGGGCCGATTACCAGGGCCGCGTCGACGCCGTCCTGCACACCGGGATTGCCGGCTTTCCCGATTCCGGAAATCACCCCGTCGCGGACCGCGATGTCGGCCTTGTAGATGCCGGTGTAGTCGACCACGAGCGCATTGGTAATGACCAGGTCGGGGGCGCCCGACGCGCGGCTCGCACGCGGATCCTGTCCCATGCCGTCGCGGATCACCTTGCCGCCGCCGAACTTCACCTCGTCGCCGGAAATGGTGTGGTCCGCCTCCACCTGCAGTATCAGCTCGGTGTCGGCCAGGCGCATCCGGTCGCCGGTGGTCGGGCCGAACATGCCGGCGTGGCCGGGTCCGGTGCTGGCGAATCCGCCGCGTTCGTCACGCTCGTGACGGCCGTCATTCATTGCCGAACTCCTCTTTTCGCATCTTCGCCAGTGCCGCCGCGCGCACCTCGGGATCGTCGAGCGCGCCGTCCACCAGGCCGTTCAGCCCATGACAGACCCGCTCTCCGCCCAGCGCTACCAGGCGCACCAGGTGGCGCTGGCCGGGCTCGAAGCGCACCGCGGTGCCGGCGGCAATGGCCAGCCGCATGCCGTACGCCTGCTCGCGGTCGAACACCAGGGCGCGATTCACCTCGAAGAAGTGGAAGTGGCTGCCCACCTGGATCGGCCGGTCGCCGGTGTTGGCCACCGCCATTTGCACGGCATTGCGCTCCGCCAGGCTGCGCCACGAGTTGCGCGCCGTCCACACCTGTCCCGGCGCCCAGCCGTTGCCATTGCGGGCGCCATGTTCGCTCTCCGTGCCTGCCACCGCGCGGCTGTCTCCCGTCGCGAAACTCGTTTCCCTGTACTTCATGGTTCCCTCTTCCTGTCCTCGGGCGGCGCTCATTGGATCGGGTGGTGCAGCGTTACCAATTTGGTGCCGTCCGGAAACGTCGCCTCGACCTGGACACTGGGGATCATCTCCGCAATGCCGCTCATCACTTCGTCGGCCGACAGGATGGTCGGCCCGAGTTCGACGATATCGGGCAGTGAACGGCCTTCCCGCGCCCACTCCATCACCTGGGTCGCGATCATCGCGGTTGCCTCCGGGTAGTTGAGCTTGATCCCGCGCCCAAGCCGGTCGCGCGCCACCATTGCGGCGACCGACAGCAGCAGCTTGTCTCGTTCATGCGGCGTAAACACGTCGTCTCTCCTTACAGCATCAGGTGGCTCTCGACGACCGCGCGGTTCTCGGCCCCGGCCCTCCCTTCGTGGACGAAGTTGCCGTGGTCCATCACGTATGCGCGGTCGGCGAGCCGCAGCGCAAAATCGAGCGATTGCTCAACCAGCAGGATCGCCAGCTCGCCCTGGTCGCGGATTTCGCGGATCGCCCGTTCTATCTCCTGTACGATGGATGGTTGAATGCCCTCGGTCGGTTCGTCCAGCAGCAGCAGGCGCGGGCTGGTAATGAGCACGCGCGCTATTGCCAGTTGCTGCTGCTGGCCGCCGCTCAGGTCGCCGCCGCGCCGGTCCAGGATACCGGCGAGGTCGGGAAACAGTTCGAACAGCCAGGGCGGCGCCTGGGTGCGCGACCGGTTGCGCGCTTCCAGGCCGATGTAGAGGTTTTCGGATACGGTCAGAAACGGGAAGATCTCGCGCCCCTGCGGCACGTAGCCGATGCCGGCGCGCGAGCGCCGGTCCGCATGCCAGCGCGTCACGTCGTCGCCGCCGAAGGTAATCGTCCCGCCGCCGGCGCCGAGCACGCCCATCAGCGTTTTCAGCAGCGTACTCTTGCCGACGCCGTTGCGTCCCATCACCGCCACCACTTCGCCCGCGTTCACCTGCAGGTCAAGATCATGCACGATCACCGAACTGCCGTACCCGGAGCGCAGTGCGCTGGTCTCAAGCAGCATTTCCGTCTCCGGGCTCATTCCCGTCTCCGGGCTCGCGGCCGAGGTATACGTCGATCACGGTGGGATCCTGCTTTATGGTGGCGAAGTCGCCTTCGCAGATCACGCGCCCGGCATGCAGGACGGTCACCGTGCTGGAGAATCGGCTTACGAATTGCATGTCGTGCTCAACCACCACCACCGAGCGCTCGCGGGCGATCGCCTCCAGGATTGCTCCGGTGCGCTCCCGCTCGCCCGCGGTCATGCCTGCCACCGGTTCGTCCACCAGCAACAGTTCGGGATCTTGCACAATCGCCATGCTCAGTTCCAGCCACTGCTTCTCGCCGTGCGCCAGGGCGCCGGCCACTTCGCCGCGCCGGCCGGCCAGCCCTACCATGTCCAGCACCTCGTCGATGCGGCGCCGCGCGGCGCCCCCCTCGCGGTGGAAGGCGGCCGCCAGGAATCCACTCGGAACCTCGGCCGCCAGCGCCATGTTCTGGTGCACGGTGAGGCTGTCGAACACCGACGGCGCCTGGAACTTGCGGCTTATGCCCAAACGGGCAATGGCATGCTGGTCGTGCGCCAGCAGGTCTATCTCGTTGGCGAACTGCACGCGGCCCTCGATTGGCTTCACCTTGCCGCAGATAACGTCCAGCAAAGTGGTCTTGCCGGCGCCGTTGGGGCCGATCAGGAAGCGCAACTCGCCCTTGCGCACGATCAGGTTGACCTGGTCGAGCGCCCTGAAGCCATCGAAATCGACGGTCACTCCCTCGGCGTACAAAATGTCGTAATACATCAGGACTCCCGCTCCGCGGTGGCTGCCACCGGCTCAACCACGGGCAGCGCCAACGAGGCGTGGTTGCGGGATCCGTCCGCCGCCGGGGACCGCGCCGGCTCCGGTGCCCGTTGTTGCGGTTGTGGTGCGTGCGCCGGCCTGCCAGGCAGCGTGCGCCACAGCGCGCGAAGCTGGTCCGCGATACCGGCCAGCCCACGCGGGAACAGCAGTACCACGCCGATGAACAGACCGCCGAACACGTACAGCCACGCCTCCGGCAGCGATTCGCTGAACACGGTCTTGGCCCAATTCACCACCACTGCTCCGGCGGCCGCACCGACAATCGTGCCGCGCCCGCCGACCGCTACCCAGATCGCCATCTCCACCGACGGCAGGATGCTCATCGAAGACGGGCTGATTATGCCTACCTGCGGCACGAACAATGCCCCGGCCAGGCCGGCGATGCCGGCCGACAGCGCGAATGTTGCCAGCTTGTAGCGCACCGGGTTGTAGCCCAGGAAGCGCAGCCGGTTCTCGCCGTCGCGAATCGCCATCAGCACGGTCCCGGTCCTGGTCTTCACCAGCCACAGCGCCAGCGCCACCACCCCCACCAGCGTGACCACCGTGGCCAGGTAGAGGCCCAGACGCATGCCCGACTTGTACAGCGAGATGCCGGCCAGCGACTGAAAGTTGGTCATGCCGTTGGTGCCGCCGGTGTAGGGCTGCTGGCCAATGAACAGGATGCTCATCGCCAGTGCCATCGCCTGGGTGAGGATGGAGAAGTAGACCCCGCGGATACCCGACCGAAAGGTAGGATAGCCGATGATGATCGCGAACACGGCGGGAATGACCACCGCCATCGGCAGGGCAAAGGCAAAATGGCGGAACGGCTCCCAGAACCAGGGCAACTGCTCCAGGCCGCTCCACACCATGAAGTCCGGCAGTGCCTCCGACTGCAGCTTCATGTGCATGGCCATGCTGTAGGCGCCGAGGCTGAAGAACACGGCGTGTCCGAGGCTGAGCACACCGGCGTAGCCCCACAGCAGGTCGAGCCCGACCGCGGCCACCGCGAACGCGAGGTACTTGCCGACCAGTGCGAGGCGGAAGTCGGACAGGAACAGCGGCAGCACCAGCAGCACGCCCACCATCAGTCCGTAGGCGATGTACTGCCGGCGCGACGGCGGTCCGGCGATCAGCTTGTCGAGCATCAATGCTGCCCCTCCAGGGCGCGGGTGCGCTGTACCAGGAATCCGGCCGGCCGGAACTGCAGGAAAACCACGATGAGGGCGAAGATGATCACCTTGCCCATTGACGAGGTGGTGATGAACTCGAACAGCGGGCTGGCCGCCCCGATCAACACGGCGCCGGCCACCGCACCGGCGATCGAGCCGACCCCGCCGAGCACTACCACCATGAACGAGTCGATGATCCAGTTCTGCCCGGTAGCCGGTCCGACCGAGCCGAGCAGGCTCACCACGCAGCCGGCAACGCCGGCGAGGCCGCTGCCGAGCGCAAAGGTGCGCGCATCCACGGCGGCGGTGTTGATTCCCATCGCGCCGGCCATCGACCGGTTCTGCATTACGGCGCGCATGCTGCGCCCGGCGCCGGTGCGGTTCAGAAACAGGTAGGTACCCCACACGCACAGCACCGCCACCGCGATAATGAACAGTCGATTGGCCGGCAGCTGGATGCCGTCGGCGAGCGCCAGGCCGCCCTGCAGCCAGGCCGGCGTACGTACTTCCACGTTGGAGGCGCCGAAAATGTTGCGTGCAAGCTGCTGCAGGACCAGGCTCAGTCCCCAGGTGGCCAGAATGCTCTCGAACGGGCGTCCGTACAGAAAGCGTATGAGTGAGCGCTCGGTAAGGTAGCCGATTGCCGCCGTGACCACGAACGCGGCCAGCAGCGCCACCAGGAACCAGGTGCCGCCGCCGAGGGCGTCGTACAGCAGGCGGTCGGTGAGGAAGGTGACATAAGCGCCGATCATGACAAACTCGCCGTGGGCGAAGTTGATCACGCGCATGATGCCGAAGGTAATGCTCAACCCCAGCGCTACCATCAGCAATACGCTGCTGATCGACAGGCTGTTGAAGATTTGCATTGCGGTGGTGGTCAGACTCATGTCACTCCAGGTTGGCAGGTTGGTAAGACACCGCGACCGGAGGCCCCGCATCGGGAACCTCCGGCCACGGACACTCGACGCCCTGGTTCCGGTTCGTGCCCGTTACGAACGCGGTCCCATGACGCCGGGCTCGATTACGTCTTCGTCCGGCGAGATCAACGCAGGGAAGGGATCGGGGCGCACCGGTTCGCCGGTGGACCACAGGATGTCGAATTGCCCTTCCGCGTTGGCGGCGCCGATCTGGACGATCTTCCAGGTGTGGTTGTTGACCGGGTCGATCTTTACCATCCCTTCGGGCGCCTCATACTCGACGCCGCGCAGCGCCATCCGCACCTCGGCGGTATCCGCGGTGCCGGCCTTCACGACCGCTTCCGCCCACAGGTAGACGCCGAAGTATCCGGCCTCGATCGGGTCGTCGGTAACCCGGTTGTCGCCGTAGGCCGCCTTGTAGCGCTCCACGAAGCCGGCGTTCTTGGGGCTGTCCATGCTCTGGAAGTAGTTCCAGGCCGCCAGGTGGCCGGCGATGTTCTCGGCTCCGATACCCTTGATCTCTTCCTCGGCGACGCTCACCGACATGACGGGAATGTCATCCGGGCCGATGCCGGCAGCCTTGAGCTGCTTGAAGAACGCGACGTTGCTGTCGCCGTTCAGGGTATTGAAGATCACGTCCGGTGCGGCCGCCTTGATCTTGGTTATCACGGTGGCGTACTCGGTGTGGCCGAGCGGGGTGTACTCCTCGGCCACGGTGTTGCCGCCTTCCGCCTCGAGCTGAATCTTGATGATCTTGTTGGCGGTGCGCGGGAATACGTAGTCGGAGCCGAGCAGGAAGAAGTTCTTGCCCTTCTCCTGCAGCAGCCAGGATACCGCCGGCATGATCTGCTGATTGGGAGCTGCGCCGGTGTAGATGATGTTCTTGGATGCTTCCAGGCCCTCGTACTGGACCGGGTAGAACAGCAGGTGGTCGAGGCCTTCGAACACCGGCAGCACAGCCTTGCGGCTCGCCGACGTCCAGCAGCCGAACACTACTTCGACCTCGTCACGCTCGATCAGCTTGCGCGCCTTCTCGGCGAAGGTGGGCCAGTCTGAAGCGCCGTCCTCGATAATGGGAACGATCTGCTTGCCGAGCAATCCGCCGGCTGCGTTGATCTCGTTGATCGCCAGAATGGTGGCGTCCTTTACTGCCACTTCGCTGATCGACATGGTGCCGCTCAGGGAATGCAGGACGCCGACCTTGATGACATCGCCTTCCTCTCCTTCGCCGCCGGCGAACGCGGCGAACGGTAGAAGCAGGGCGAAACCGGTAATGAGCAGTGCTTTCAGCAACGCTCTTGGGAAACGCATGGGTTCCTCCATGGTAGATTGATGATGAGCTATAAGCAAGAATGATGCCAACCGGTCTCCCGCGCTGATAGGGCAACGAAATCAGCCACCATCCATTGGGATCTTACATTTGTGTGGCGATGTAGTGGGGTGCCTACGAAAATGTTGCTTGCGTCGGAGGGGCCGGATCCGGCTCGGTGGGGTGCCAGTACCGCTCGTACATGGCGTTGCTCCCGCCCGTGGCGCAGCAATCGGCCAGTTGGCGGCGCATGGTGTCGCGGTCGCCGTAGATCGCCGCAACCTGCGAATCGTAACAGGCGACCGCCGCGACCTTGGTGTCGAACTCGCCGTCAATGCCGGCCAGCTCGGCCTGCATGGCGATCCAGCGCCGGCGCCGTGCTCCGCAGTGGGCGCGACCGAACCGGACTGTGAGGAGCGCGTACAGCAGTCCGCTGGCGACCGGTCCGGCGTGGCGGGCGAACTGCGGGAGCGACATCAGGCCCGCGTGCGCTTCTCGCGCGCGCGCACACACGGGCACGGTGGGCGCCGCGCCGGGCGGCGATGCGATCCCGGCCAGCTCGAATCGCTGCCGCAACAGGTGGGGTATGCACACGTAGGGAACATCCTCGTAAAATGTGACCGCCCGTTCCGGGCGGCCGCCCGAGAGCAGCGTGAAGCCCGCCGCCGCCGCGATCTGATGGTCGACATGGTTGCCGATCGCGAGCGGAAAGTAGAGCTTGGCGGTGGGCCAGCGCCGGCATATGCGCGCCACCTCGGTAGTGACCGCGCGGCGCAACGGTGCTTCCCGGCGCGCGATCGGGGCGGTGATCCCGACCAGCGAGGCGTAGCGCCGGTGGCGCTGAATCGCGTCGGGGAAATCGAGCCACCGGTGGTCGGCGGCCACCACGTCAAGGGCGCGCCGGTCCTCGCAGCGCCGGGCGGGGATGTCCTGAAACGGCGCGAATGCCGGCGGCGGACGCGTGGCGCCGTCGCCGGAGCCGGCAAATATCGTAACCACGAGCACCTGGTGGCCGGCGCCGGTCTGTTGTGCGATACGTCCCGCGCATGACAGAATCGCGTCGTCGAGGTGAGGGGAGAAGTAGATGTGCCGGTAGTCTGGGCCGGAGTCGCTGGCCGGCAAGCGATGCCTGTGTATCGATTTCATCCTGTTCGCGGTCACGGAGCGATCGTGACCGACTCGTCAAGATACACCGAATGAGTATAGTCTCCCTAACGTGACGGTCTGCATTGTAACGCTCGGTACCCTTGGGGACGTGTTGCCCCTGTGCGCGCTGGGTGCCGGACTTACCCGCGCCGGCCACACCGTGCGCGTCGCCACGCACGATCACTATCGCAGCTTCGTGCTCGATCACGGGCTCGAGCACGCCACCATGCCGCTGGATCCCGTGGAGCTGTTCAGCGGAGTGTGGGGCAGTGACTGGCTGGCGTCGCGCAACAACCCGCTGCGCTTCATGAGCGGGCTGGCCAGGGTGGGCCGCGCGGTAGTTCCCCACATGACGCGCGATGCCCGGGCCGCGTGCGCCGACGCGGACGCGGTGGTGTTTACCCCATTGGGGATGGCCGCCCACCACATCGCCGAACAGCGCGGCATTCCTTCGTTCCTGGCGGCCTTGCAGCCGATCACGCCGACCACCCGGTTTCCCAGCGTGCTGGCGCCGGCCGGCTGGCGCCTCGGTCCCGGTTACAACCGGGTGAGCCATCTCGCCACCGAGCAGGCATTCTGGTTGCCCTGGCGCCGCCAGTTCAATCGCGTCCGCCGTGAGCAGTTCAATCTGCCGCCGATGCGATTCGGCGGTGTGGGCCGGCAGCTCCGGCGGCAGGGTACGCCGCACCTGTACGGGTTCAGCCCGCTGGTCGTGCCGCCTCCCGACGACTGGCCGGGGTGGGCGCACGTCACCGGCTACTGGTTTCCTGCCACCCGCGATCTGTGGGGCGTTCCGGAGGAGTTGCAGCGATTTCTGGATGCCGGACCCGCACCGGTGTGCGTCGGCTTCAGCAGTCTCAAGGTGGACGATCCCGAGGCCCTTACCCGGACCGTGATAGCGGCGCTGCGCCGCGCCGGGCAGCGTGGAGTGCTCCTGCGCGGCTGGGGAGCGCTGCAGGCCGGGCAGCATGGTTCGGACATGCTGGTGATCGACTCCGCACCTCACGACTACCTGTTCGAGCGCGCCGCGGCGGTGGTCCATCCCGGCGGCGCCGGTACCTGCGCGGCGTCCCTGCGTGCCGGCGTACCGTCGGTGGTGGTGCCCGGGTTTTCCGACCAGTTCTTCTGGGCACAGCGCCTCGTATCGCTGGGCGTGGCGCCGCCGCCGCTGCGGTGGCGCGACCTCGATGCCGCCGCTCTCGGACGTGCCATCGACCTCGCGGCCACCGGCCGGGGGTTCCGGGAGGCGGCCCGCGATGCCCGTCGGCGGCTTGGTGCCGAAGATGGCGTCGGGCGTGCCGTCGCCACCATCGAGCACTACCTCGAAGCTGCCTGACGAGCCGGCCGGCGGAGATGGCGGGTGTCCGGGCGGCGGCGCGCCGCACTCAGGCGCGCAGGTGAGTCCGGTCGCCCTGGAGATTCAGCGTCAGCAATTTGAGATACCAACGCTCACCGGTGAGCGCGGACCACAGCGTAAAGCGGCGCTGCGCCGCTACCCGGGCGTCGTACAGGGTCCGGGTGCGCCCGGTGATGAAGTCTTGATTGCCCGGTTCCGCGATCTGTCCGTGCAGGCCGGGTATCCCTTGCTCGCACAGGTGCCGGATCAAGGCGTCGCCGAGGCGCACCATGCACAGGTAGATCAAAAACCCGTCGCGCTGCAACTCGGCCGCCACCCCGAGGTGGGCATGCGCCGGAAACTGCCGCAGATCCGCCTCGGGTACCTCGCGCCAGCCGCGCGACAGCGCCCACCACAGGGTCCGATAGGTGTCGATCCGGCGATAGCGTCCGGTCAGCACGCGCGCGAGCACCCGCGTCAGGAGTTGCGGCCCGTAGCGCAGCAGCACCAAGCGCAGGTAGCGGCGGGTGTCCTTGCAGCCCATGATGTAGCCAACCACGCGCCCCTCGCGCTCGGCCACGAAACAGGATTCGGGTTCGTAGCGCAGGTAATAGTCCATGAACAGTTTGAGCAGCACCTTCTCGTCTTCGAAGAACGCGGACAGGGGCCGCCCGCGCAGCGCCGTGGCGGCGATGATCGCCGCGATGCCGCGCCGGTCACCCGCCCGGTAGGCGCGGATTCGCAACCGGCGCGCGGACGGTGCGGCGGAGGCCTTGCGGTCCTGTTCCCAGACGCGGTTCGCCGATCGCTTGCTCATTGCTGCGCACAGCATAGCATTCATTTTCGCGATGCCGGCCACGCGGTGCCGCGATGACCGGCGCCCGCGGCCGCCCCCGGCGGAGCGCCGGACAGCGGGCGTTCGAGACGCTCGCCCTGCTCGTGGCCCGTCACGGCACGGTGGTGCTTGCCGGCGTTGTCCTGGTAACCGCCGCGGCGGTGTGGCAGGCCGCGCACATCGGCGTGGATGCCAACATCGCCGGCCTGCTGCCGCAGGACTCGCAGACACGGCGGTTGATCGACGAGTTTGGCGACAGCACCGCCACCAGCGAGCTGCTGGTGGTGGGCGTCAGTCATCCCGACCTGTTGAGTCCGGAGCGCCTCGTTCAGGTCGGCGAGGTCGACCGGCGGATAGCGCGGCTCCCCGAGGTGGTCGGCAGCGTGACGCCGTTCAACGTGCAGACCTTCCAGCGCCGCAGCGGCCGGCTGGTACTGGCGCCGCTGGCAGCCGGCGGCACAGCGCCCGCCAGCGAGGCGGCCCTGGCGGATTTCAACGCCCGGCGTTCGGCTGCGCCGGATGGGCTGTCGGCGCTGCTCAACCCCGAGATCGCCGCGGCGAGCATGGTCTACTCGGTTGCGGTGCAGGGCGACTACGGCACCTTCCTGGCGCGGGTGCACGCCATCCTCGCCGAGCATGCGGACGGGCTGTCAACGGCGCTCGGAGGGTGGCTCCCGCTCTATGAGGCCACCAGGCGCTACATAACCGGGGAGGTGCCGCTGCTGTCCGGATTGGCCGCCTTCATCACGTTGCTGGTGTACCTGCTGAGTTTCGCGTCGCTGCGCGCGGTCGTCCTGCCGCTGGCCACCATTTGCATCTCGCTGCTGTGGACCTTCGGCCTGATGTCGCTGGCCGGAGTGCCGCTGAGCATGGCCAGCCTCATGCTGCCGCCACTGATCTTCGCCCTCGGCAGCTCCTACAGCATCCACCTGCTGCACCGCTACTTCAGTACCGCGCGCGTGCGCGACCGGGAGCCCGTACCGAACGGCGCGCCGGCCGCGCGCGCGACGCTGGCGCTGCGCGGCATCGAGGTGGCGCGCGCCACCTCCGGCGTCAGCCAGACCATCGTGCTGGCCGCGCTCACCACCGCGGCCGGGTTTGCCAGCCTGCTGCTGAGCGGCATGCAGCGCCTGCGCGAGTTCGGGCTGTTCGCGGCGCTCGGCATTGTAATCTGCGCGCTGGTCACGATGCTGCTCTACCCGGCGGTGCTGGCGCGTTTGCCGCTGCCCCGGCCGCGCCAGCGCGAGCGGCTGGCGAGCGGCTGGCTGGCGGCCCTGGTGATGCGCCTGCGGCGCCTGGTCCCGCGCCGGCCGCGCTGGGTATACGCATTTCTGGTGCTGCTGGCGGGGGCGCTCGCGGTTTCCGCCGCCAACCTCAGCTACCAGACCGACGTGGCCGGGTTCTTTCGCGGATCGGTGCCGGCGGTGGAAGACAACCGGTTGCTGGTGCGGCGGTTCGGGAGCTACGTCGACCTCAACCTCACGGTTACGGTGCCCGGGTCGGCGGGCGTGCCGAGCGCGGCACTCCTGCGCCAGCTCGACCGCTTCGCGGCCGTGATGAGCGATCATCCGGACGTCAGCCACGTAACCTCGATTGCCGCCTACGCGCGTTCCCTGAACCAGGTGCTGACCGGTGCGCGGGAATACCCGGACAACCGCGCGGTGGAGCAGCTGTTTCAGCGGTTGCTGTCGCTTGGCGCGGCGGATGGCAGCGATCTTGGCGGCCTGCTCGACCTGGAGCGCGGCCGCGTCACCACCCGCATCTGGGTCCGCGACGACGCCACCGGATGGCTGCTGTCGGAGCAGGCGATGAGCGACCTGGTCTCCTACGTGCAGGAAACCGGGCGCACCATCTTCACCGCGGCGGAACCGGCCGTGTGGGGTTGGAGCATGGTCACCCTGCGCGTGGCGGAACTGCTCACCCGCGAGCAGTTCACCTCCACGGCGCTGTCGGCGCTGCTCGTGCTGCTCATCACCTCGGCTGCGTTTCGGTCGGTGCGCTTCGGGCTGCTTACGTTGCTCCCGCTGATCACGGCGATCATGTTTACGTTCGTGGTGATGGCGCTGGCACGGATTCCATTCGACGTGCTGACCATCAGTTTCGCCGGCGTGGCTATCGGGGTGGGCGTGGACGACTCCATCCACTTCCTGCTGCACTACCGGCGCGCGGCGCGCCGCGACCCGAACACCGCCATTGAGGTGGCAATGCAACACGCCGGGCGCGCCATCCTGATTACCACCGCGGCGATTGTGGCCGGCCTGCTGGCGCTTGCGGTGTCGCGATTCCTGCCGGTCGTCTACCTGGGCATGCTGATCTCCATCACCCTGATCGGCGCTACCTTCGGCACCCTGGTCCTGGTGCCGCCGCTGCTCGGCGGCGAGCGCGGGCTGGCGGGACGCGCAACGGCCGGGTCATGAAACTGAGCATCGTCATTCCGGCGCACAACGAGGAACGGGTGATTACCGATACGTTGAGCGCAATACGAACGCAGCTTCCGCGCGCGCACGAGGTGATCGTGGTGTGCAACGGCTGTCGCGACGCGACCGCCGCGCGCGCCACGGCCGGCGGCGCCCGCGTCGTGGTTACAAACCGGCGCGGGGTGAGCCTCGCTCGCAACCTCGGCGCCCGGGATGCCACCGGCGACACGCTGCTGTTCGTTGACGCGGACGTGCGCCTCGCACCCGGGCTGACCGCCGCCATCCGCGCCGCCGCCGGCACGCGCCGCGCCACCGTGGGCACGGTCCGCGTGGTGCCCGACTGCCGGCGCTACGTGCTGCATTACGCGGTCGCCGCGGTGATGATCCGCTCGCTGCGCGCGGCCTCCAATGGCCTGATCTTCTGCTCGGCGCCGCTGTTCGCCGCGGCGGGCGGGTTTCCGGAGGGGATCGAGGTCGGCGAGGACAACCTGTTCATGCGCCGCGCGCGCCGCATCCCCGGGGCCCGCTACCGGTTTATCCGGCGGCCCGCCGCGATCTCCGACACCCGCCGCCTGCGCCGCTGGGGCAGCCTGCGCCTGCTGTTCATCTGGCTGCGCGCCGTGGTGGCGCGCGACAAGCGCACGGTCGGGTACGCCGCCGTCCGCTGAGCTCGGTACGGTCGCCGCGGTCGCCGCGCACCGGCTTGCCAGTACGGCACCGTGGCCGCCATCCTTACACCATCGGTGGAGGTGGGACTTTCAATGCACAAGAGGGCGAGTGTCCTGACAATCGTGAGTGTGCTGCTGACCGGTTGCGCCGCTGTGGCGGCCGCGGCGCCAATCAAGGTGGGCGTGCTGCTGCCGGCCTCGGGGGTGTACGCCGGTCTGGGCAATGACCAGACGCTGGCGCTGGAATTGGGCTTTGACGCTTTCGGGCGCGAGGTAGCGGGCCGCCCGATCGAGTTGGTGTACGCCGACAGCGAGGCGAAGCCGAGTACCGGGCTCGCCCAGGTCAAGAGGCTGGTGCTGCGCGACCGCGTCGACGTGGTAGTGGGCATCATCTCCTCGGCGGTGGCCGGTGCGGTGCGCGATTTCATCCACAACGCCGAGGTGCCGCTGGTCATCACCAACGCCGGCAACGATCACCTGACCGGCGCGCAGTGCAGTCCGTGGATCATGCGCAGTTCGTTCTCCAATGCGCAGATCAGCCGGGAGATGGGTCCGTGGATGGCGGACCGGGGATACCGGAACGTGTTCCTGATGGCGTTCGACTACGCCGCCGGCCACCAGGCCATGGAAGCGTTTCGCAGCGGATTCGTCGCCGCCGGCGGCACCATCGGGGGCGAGGAGTACCCGCCGCTCGGCGAGACCGAGGATTTCGGTCCCTACCTGGCCAAGATCAGGGCCGCCGGACCCGACGCCGCCTACGTGTTCTTCGCCGGCGGACCGGCCATCAAGTTCGTCAAGGAGTGGGCGGCGTTCGGGCTGCACGGCGAGGTACAGCTGGCCGGCGCCGGCTGGCTCAACTCGGCCCTGTACATCGACGCCCAGGGTGACGACGCGGAGGGCACGCTCGGCATTCTCAACTACGTGCCGTCCATCGACACGGCGGAGAACCACGCGTTCCAGGAGCGGTTCCGGGCGGCGCACGGCCGCGCCGGATCGGAATTCGGCGTCGCGGCCTATGACACCGCGCGGCTCATCGTGGAAGCGCTGCAGGCCACCGGCGGCAACACCGACGACAAGGCGGCGCTGGCGGCCGCCATGCGGGCGATCAGATTCGACGGCCCGCGCGGCCCGTTTCGCATCGACCCGGCCACCAACAACGTGATCCAGAACCTGTACATCTTCGAGGTGCAGCAGCAGGGAGACGGCGTCGCGGCCGTGGTGCAGGAGGTGATTCCGCACGTCCAGGATGCGCCCAACGGCTGCTCGCTGTAGGCAGCGCCCGACCCGGCGGATTTGCGGAAGCGGCTGAGTGCTGCTCGATCCCGGCTTCCTGATCGTACAGACCCTCAACGGGCTGCAGTTGGCGGCGCTGTTGTTCCTGCTGTCGGTCGGCCTGTCGGTGGTGTTCGGGTTGATGAACTTCATCAACCTCGCGCACGGCACGCTGTTCATGGCCGGCGCCTACCTTGCGCTGAGCGCGGTGCGCGCGTTCGATTCGTTCTGGCTCGCCCTGCTGCTGGCGCCGCTCGGCGTGGCCGTGCTCGGCGGGCTGCTCTACCTGGTGTTGCTGCGCCACCTGGAGCGTGCCGACCCGATGCGCCAGGTGTTGGCCACCTTCGGTCTGATCTTCGTCGGTGTCGAGGTGGTTGACCTGGTGTGGGGCTCGCTGCCGCACACCATCGCGGTTCCGCCGGTGCTGGCCGGCAGCAGCCTCATCCTCGGACAGGTGTATCCGACCTACCGGCTGTTCATCATCGCTCTTGGCGTGCTGCTGTTCGCACTGCTGTACGCCGCCCTGGAGCGGACCCGTCTCGGTGCGGTGGTGCGCGCCGGGGTCGACGACCGGGACATGGTTGCGGCGCTCGGGATCAACATCGGCTCAGTGTTCCTGCTGGTGTTCTGCCTCGGCTGCCTGCTCGCCGGGCTCGCCGGCGCGGTGGCGGCGCCGGTGTTCTCGATCTTCCCCGGCATGGACCTGTCGGTGCTGATTCTCGCCCTGATCGTGGTGGTGCTCGGCGGTCCGGGCAGTCTGAAGGGAGTGGCCGCCGGCTCCCTGATTATCGGCGTCGTCGACACCTACGGCCAGGTGGTGGTGCCGGAACTGGCGCGGTTGACCGTCTACGGCCTGATGGCGGCGATCCTGCTGTACAAGCCGGCCGGCCTGATTCCGGTGCGCGGCGCGCGCTGACGGCAGTACGGTAATGCGCAGCCGCGATCGCTGGCAGCTTCCCGCCGCCGCCCTGCTCGCCGCCGCCGCGGCGGCGGTGTGGTGGCGCGCCGACTTGTTCACCATGGAACTGCTTGCCGAGGTCGCGATCCTGGCGATCTTCACCATGAGCCTGCAGCTCCTGGTCGGCGTCACCGGCATGGTGTCGCTCGGTCACGCCGGGTTCCTGGCCGCCGGCGCGTATACGACGGCGGCCGCGACGCTGTTCTGGGGCTGGCCGCCGGCCGCGGCGCTGGTGCTTTCGGTGGCGGTCGCCGCGCTGCTGGCCGCCGCCGCCGGCCTGTTTGTCATTCGCCTGTCCGGTGTGTTCTTCATCATGATCACGCTTGCCGTCGGGCAGATGTTCCACGCCTTCTTCTTTCGGGCGCAGCGGTTCGGCGGCGACAATGGGCTGGCCGGGACGCCTCGCATCGACTTGGCAGCCCTCGGTCTCGACAGCGGCGCACCCGGCACCTTCGCCGCATTCGCGCTGATCTGCGCGGCGCTGGTATATCTGCTCCTGCTGCTCGTTACCCGCTCGCCGTTCGGCATGATGCTCGGCGCGATCCACCAGAACGAGAGCCGTCTTGCCTCGCTCGGCTGCCCGGTACGGCGCTACAAGCTGGCGGCGTTTACGGCGGCCGGCGCCGTTGCCGGGGTGGCGGGCGCGCTGACCGCCCAGCACACCGGTTTCATCTCGCCCGATCTCGCCTTCTGGACCTTCTCCGGGGAGGCGCTGATCATCGTCATCCTCGGCGGCAGCGGGTCGTTGGCGGGCGCCGCCGCCGGCGCCGCGGTGTTCGTGCTGCTGCGCGACCTGCTCAGTTCGGGCTCGTTCTGGAGCGGACTGTCGCTCCCGCCGGAGTTGGCTTCCCACTGGCAGCTGTTCATGGGAATGCTGTTCATCGCCGTCGTGCTCGCTGCCCGCGATGGCCTGTACGGGCGGCTGGCGTGGCTGATCGAGGCGCTGCACACGCGCCGCCGGGCGCGGCGATGAGCGGCGACGTGTTACGGGCCGAGGGACTGTACAAGTCGTTTGGGTCGCTGCGCGTTACCGATGGGGTATCGCTCCGGCTCCCCGCCGGCTGCCGGCACGGCCTGATCGGACCGAACGGCGCGGGCAAGACGACGCTATTCAACCTGATCGGCGGCGAGGTGAAGGCCGACGCCGGGTGCGTGTTCCTGGCCGGCCGGGACCTGAGCGGCGCGCCGCCCGACCGCCGCGCCCGGGCCGGACTGGCGCGCAGCTTTCAGCGCAACAACCTGTTCGCCGGCCTCACGGTGGGAGAAAACATGGCCCTCGCGTGTGCGTTGAAACGGCGCATCGGCCATGTGTTCTGGCGGCGTGCCGCGGGGTTTACCGCACTGCGCGCGGAGGCGGAGGAACACGCGGCGCGGCTCGGCCTGGCGGACCGGTTCGGCGAGCAGGTGGCCGGGCTCGGCTACGGTACCCAGCGCCAGCTCGAAATCGGCCTGGCGCTGCTGCAGGAGCCGCTGGTGCTGCTGCTCGACGAGCCGACGGCCGGCATGAGTCCGGACGAGACCGCCGCCATGGTCGCTCTGCTCGCCGGCCTGCCCGCCGAGTTGGCGCTGGTGGTGATCGAGCACGACATGGACGTGGTATTCGGTCTGGCCGACCGGATCACCGTGCTGGACTACGGGCGCGTGTTGATTGAGGGCACGGCGGCGGAAGTGCGCCGCTCACCCGAGGTGCGGCGCCGCTATCTCGGCGCTGCCGGCAGGTGAGGTCCGCATGCTGCTGCAGGTAGTCGGAATCGACACCTACTACGGCTCCAGCCATACGTTGCAGGGGCTCAGCATCGAGGTGCCGCACGGCAGCGTGGTGGCGCTGGTCGGCCGCAACGGCGCCGGCAAGTCGACCACCCTGAAGTCGATCATGGGCGTGGTGCCGGTGACCCGGGGCACCATTCGGTTCGCCGGCGAGGAGATCCATCGCCTGCCGCTGCACCAGGTCGCGCGCCGGGGCATTGCCTACGTGCCCGAGGAGCGCGGCATCTTCGCCTCGCTGACCGTGGACGAGCACCTGACGCTGAGCGGTCGCCGTGGTGGCGGCGAGCGCCGGTTCCCGCCGCGGCGGCTGTACGCCACCTTCCCGGAACTCGCCGAGCGGCGCCGTCACCGCGGCAATGAGCTGAGCGGCGGCGAACAACAGATGCTGGCCATCGCCCGTGCCATGGCACAGGAGCCGCGCCTGCTGATGCTCGACGAACCCACCGAAGGCCTGGCGCCGGCGATCGTGGAGCGCATCGGCGCCGTCCTGCGCATGCTGCGGCGGGACGGCATGACCATGCTGCTGGTGGAGCAGAACTACCCGTTTGCCATGTCGCTGGCCGAGCGGGCCTACGTGCTCGGCAAGGGCCGCATTCGCTGGGGCGGCACCGCGTCCGCACTGGCGGACCGCCCCGCGGTTACCCACACCTGGCTCGGCGTGTGACGCCGGCTATTCGGTATCCGGCTCCCAGATGCGGCTGTCGCGCGCCGCGAAGAAGCCCTGGTTGGTGGGTCTGAGCCTCCAGACCTCGACGCTGCGCAGGGTCAGCGGCGGCGTCCGCGGCCGGCGCGGAAACAGGTAGGCGCGCAGCTCGTTGCCGCCGTCGCGGTAGGCCGCGAACACCGTGAGCAGTGCCTGACGGCCGTTCACGAACACCTCAACCAGGTACTTGTCCACGAAAATGCGCAACTCCAGGTCCTCGCCCGCAGGCAGGTCGGCCACCGCGAACGGCGCCTCGGTAGCGCCTGCGCAGATGGTGCCTGTCTCGGGCCGGATCACCACCGGAAGCCCCTCGTGGCCGCCGCCGGCGAACAGCAGCACGCCGAATCGGCGGCGCTCGGCCTCGGCTCGGTCCACGGTGACGCGCACCTCGAACGCGTCGTCCTCCGGCGCGGCGACCGTGGTGGTGGATTCGACCAGGATGTCCTGCCGCTGGTACGCGGCGAAGCGCAGCGTTTCCAGCTCGCGCAGCGGCTCGATGCGCAGGCTGCCGTCGTCGCGCAGGCTCAGCTCGCGCGGCAGCGACTGCACCGACTTCAGGTCGATCGCCGGATCGGCGGTGCACAGCCACGCCCACATCACGCGCCGCCCGTCCGGGGTGAGCACGCTCTCCGGTGCAAAAAAGTCGCGGTACACCGGTGCGGTGAGCGACTGGCCGGGGCGCCGCCAGTTCATGCGCGCGTGGAAGTGCGGCACGAACTGTTCCGCCTGGGCATCCCAGTCGCCGAGGTAGTAGCGGCAGCCGATCTGGTGGCTGATGCACAGCAGCATCCACTTGTCGCCGAGCGGGAACAGGTTGGCGCAGGAGGTGTCCTCACCAAGCGCTACGTCGGGCATGTCGTGTTGCAGGAGCGGCCCGACGTAGTGCCAGTTGACGAGGTCGGTGGACTTGACCAGCTCCAGGTCGTCGCCGGCGGAGTAGGCGTAGTAGGTGTCGCCGACCTGAAACAGGTCGGGGTCGCCGGCCAGGACCACCTGTTTGCCGTCCGGCACCCCGGTGGGCAGCACCGGGTAGGGCTTGCTCCAGCGGCTGAGTTGGTTGTCTTCCGCCACCGTGATATAGGTGCGCCCCGGGTCGGACAGGCCCGGATACATGGCCGCCGGCTTGCCCTCCTTGGTAATGAAGCCGGTCCCGCTGAAGATGCCATGGCCGCTGAAGCTCGGCTGCAGCTTGGTGGTCTGCCAGGTCCAGTGCAGCATGTCCGGACTGGTCACGTGGATGAAGCAGAACGACGTATCCGCGTCGCGCAGCCGCGCGGTCCCACCCTTCCAGGGATGGCGCACGATATAGTGCAGGTGGTAGACGCCGTCCAGGCAGTAGGCCACGTTGGGATCGCCGGGCGCGCTGTCCTCGCCCGGGTGCATCAGGTGGAAGTTGAGCGCCAGATCGTCGGTAACGGTGCTGTCGTCGAAACCCTTCTTCGTTGTCATAGCGATTGCCGGCGAGTGTAGAGCGCTGCCGCCGGTCCCGGCAACCGCACCGCCGATCCGTCCACGATCCGTCGTCTTTGACTTTCCCGTCTCGGATCAGCACGTTTCCGGCATGAGCAGCGACGCGGCGAAGCCGCAACCGGCCTTTGCGACGATTCGGGCGGTCCGCGACTTCGATTGTCCGGTGGAGACCTTGTTTACCCACTGGACCAGTCCCGAGACCCGGGTACGCTGGGAAGCGGGGCCGGACAGCGGGATGCGCTACCTCAACTTCGACACCCGCGAGGGCGGGGTAGAGCGGCTGGAAGTTTCGGTCGATGGCCGGGTGGTGGGCGAGATGGTACAGCGCATCACCGTGCTGCGCCCGAATGAGGTGCTGGTGGCGACCATCACCGGTCACTTCGGCGGGGGGGTCACCCTGGTGATGCAGGGGACCTGCCGTTTCGAGCGCACCGCGGCCGGCAGCCGGTTGTCCGGCACCAGCCAGGTGCTCGACCTCACCGGGCGCGACCCCACCGACCAGCACGCCGCCGGCTGGAACATGATGTTCGACAATTTCGCCGCCGACCTCGATGCCAGCCTCCCGGTAACCTGAACACCGTTCAGAGCCGTTTCACGGCTGCAGCACCACTCCTACCGCGCCGCCGGGCTGTTCGATGAGCAGGTCCGCCGCGTCGGCCACCCGGTCGAGCGCGAAGCGATGGGTGATGAGCGGTTCGACGCGCAGGCGCCCGTCGAGCATTGCCCGCAATGACTCGGCCAGGTTGCGCTGCGTGCTCCACTCGACCAGTACCGGCGGGTAGTCGCGCCCCGCCTCCCACTGGCTGTCATGGTAGCCGGGGCCGGTGCGGGCGGCGCTGCGCACGTCGACGTTTCCGAGGCTGGCGCCGAAGCCGTGGGTGACTTGGGCGCCGCCGACAATGACGATGCGGCCGGTGTGGTGGGCATCCGGGCGTTCGCGCAGCGCAGCGTAGATTTGCCGGAATGCGCCGGTAGCGTCGCCGCCGAATGCAATCACGCCGAAGTCGATACCGAATCCGCCGGAAAACCGGTTGGCGGCGGCGGTCACGTTGTCGGTCGCCGGATCCACCCCGCCCTCGGCGCCCGCGGCCAACGCGATCTCACGCCTCCCGGGCAGGGGGTCCATGCCCATGCTGTGGCAACCGGACGCCTGAAACAGCTGGCAACAGAATTGGCCCACGATGCCGAGGCCGGCCACGATCCCGTTTTCGCCGAATTGCGGCGCGGTGCGGCGGATCGCATTCAGCGCCGTGGCGGCCAGGTGCACGGACGCCGCATGGTCGAACGGCACCCCCGCCGGGATCGGGGTGCATAGGTTCTGCGGCACGACCGCGTAGTCCGCGTGAAGGGCCATTCCGGCGCCCATGCAGGCAACCCGGTCGCCCGCGGTGAAGCGGGACACCCGCGCGCCTGCGGCCGCCACCGTCCCCGCGTTGGAGTAGCCGAACGGGCGCAACGGCTGCGCCGGGTCGGGAGCGGTGCGGAGCCGCTTGGCCCGGCCCAGCTCCGAGCCGGGGCTGAACATGGAAGCCCGCACCGCGACCAAGACGTGGCCTTCGGCGAGTTCCGGGACTGCGCGCTCGACGAGGCTGGCGCGGCCGCTGCCGTCAAGGGCGGCGACGCGGGTGGTTCGTGGCAGCATGTCGGCGCGCTGTTAGAACGCGATGCCCAAGTCCAGCCCCCAGCCGAACGAGAATCCGCTGAACGCGGCGCTCGACGTCCGTTCCAGATCCGGGTCCAGGCCCTCTGCTTCCGTGAGCAGGTAATGATAAGCCAGGCCGGCACGCGGAGTAATGGCGACCGGCCCCCACAGTACCCGGTAGCCGACGTGCACGCCGCCGCCGATCTTGAAGGTATCCACCTGCAAATCCTCGGCGTCTTCGTCCGCCAATGCGGAGTCCTTGAATTCCGCGTACAGGTAGCCGGGTTCCACTGACCCGCCGACGAACAGTCCGAGCGGCGCCCGTTCGGTCAAGAAGTAGTTCGCTCCCAGCGCGCCCGTGATGGACCACAATTCGTAGTCATCTTTCTCGACCCCGGTGATCTCGATCAATGCGCCGATCAGGCTGCCCTTGGCGTTGAAGTAGGTGGGCACCACGAACATGCTCCAGTCTTCGTGGAGCGCGAGTTCCAGCGACCCGCTGTAGATGCCGACGATCGGTCCGAACAGGTTCAGACCAAAGATGCCGGTCGTGACCGGGCCTTCCTGCGCGCCGGCCTGCGTCTGAGCGATCCCGGACGTCGCGACCGCGAGCATGCCCGCGGCTACCACAAAACGGATAGCGCGGAAGCAACGGTTGCTCCATAGATCCTGCATTTGATTGTCCCCTCCCAGTGGACGCACGAAGTATACCCGTGGGCGTCCGAACGTTCCACCCGGCGCATTGCCTCAAGCTAAATCCACACGAACGAGAACCGTTGCCTCATCGAAGAATCCACACGAAGGACCTGTGCCAGTATGTGGGCGGAGGGTCGGAGGAGATGGGGGTCATCATGGCAGATCGGAGGACGCTCAGAAGGACCGCGCAGCGGTATCGACGGGCGACGAAGAAGCAGAAGGCGGGGATTCTGGACGAGTTCGTGGCGACGCAT